>BNJS01001499.1_pt1:0-30000 | contig 1145108 bp, 1204 predicted proteins | sample 8540461 | NCBI WGS metagenome assembly BNJS01 (sample SAMD00202454, study PRJDB9452) | human saliva metagenome | isolation source: human saliva | place: Japan
CTCCTCTTCTTCGGAGGAAAAACGCTCTCCTTTTTGACGAAAGTCGCGTGTTTGTTTTTCGCTCGTCGCTCCCGGTGTTTTTTCCTCACGCGTGCAGGTGTGCCGGAGCGGACACGCGCTCGTGCATCGCGCACTCAGCGAGTTTGAAATACTTGCCTTCACCCTTCACCTTCACCGATAATGGGTTGATTTATAGTTGGTTTTGGGTGAAGTTTGAGCGATTTTTAGTCCTTCACCGGTGAAGGAAATTGAGGTGAAGCCTTCACATGCAAAGCGTTGTACATCAATTGATTATCCTCCATGGGTGAAGAGGTGAAGGCAAAAAACGAAAAACGCCGGACGCGCGCGTATACGCGTGCGCGTTGAAAAGAGGGAGTAAGAGAATGGAGAGCGGCCTCAAGGTTTAATTGGTTGTGAGATGGCGGTGAATCGATTCCTTTCTGTTTTATTGTGGATAATTAAGGCAGTGGGTGTGGCCAGCGGGAGTAGAAATGCCTACCTTTGTCAATCGTTCTACATGTAGCAATGAATAGCAATAATAAATTAAACGATACAGCATCATTACCTCTCTATCACTTAGGCGATTAGCCATTTAATCGGTACAAAACATGGTTCATCCGACATTTGGAGTGATGGGGTTCTAAAAGAAGAAAACCGCTGAACAAATTGTATATTTGAATTAGCACAAACAAATATGCAGCTATGAACAGCAGTTTTTCTATATCATGCTTGGGGATTGTATCACCACAAGTGTCTACAAGAGGAATACAAAGGTAATACAATCATTTGTCTACACCAAAAATGGTTATCCACCTCAGTACAATGACGAAGTCATCGACCAAGTGATGGAGCAGGTCGAGCACTTCAAGGAGCATGGAGGAGAATAGAGAAAAGCCATAAATCAAAATGATACTAGCCTCTTAGCAAGTGAAATAATATGCATATAACCAAGAACTTAAAAAGGCCCAGCTTGGGAAATCATCCGTGCAATTATAGGAATCTTAGTCATTCCATTATTTATAGTTGCTATCTACTCTCTATGCGAGGGATCTCCAATAAAGTTTGCTTTAATATTGACTCAACACGAGCGTCTGAATTTGGAAGTTTTTTTGGAGGTTATGTAGGAGTAATGTTCTCCATCTTAAGTACTCTTCTACTAATATATACCATTATTGATCAGTTCATAGAGAGACAGAAAAGATGGGCTACAGATAACTTCTATAGGATGCTAGAGTTCCACAATGACATGGTTAAACAACTAAGCGTCGCTCATATTAAGACAACTAAGCCAGAGCGAAGCAATGGGCGTAGGGCATTTGTGGTTTTTAAGATTCAGATCGACCGTTTGCTGGTTCTAATAGAAGGCCTCAACACAGGAGAGAAATGGGATCTAAATAAGGATCAGATATTACGCATTGTTTACATGATCTTTTATTATGGGATCGGTAGACAACGGATCGAGTTTCTTCAAGACAAAATAAAAGAGGATATTGACCCTGATCTTTTGGAGAAGATTCTAGATAAAATTGTAGATGAAATAGAAAAAGAGGAACTGAAATGGAAATTAGGCAGGGCAAACCAAACTAGCCTAAGCTCATATTTTCTAAACATGTACAACCTCATCAAGCTTATAGATAATGATAAATATCTTAGTAAGCAAGAAAAGAAGGACCTTATTACTATTTATCGTGCGCAACTATCTAGCCCAGAGCTGTATGTTCTATTCTTTAATCTAAGGTCGTACTTTGGAAAGAAGTGGAATAACAAGGGCTATGTCGAAAGATATGAGCTCCTCAAACATATACCTAAAAACTACTTTGATGAGTATAATCCTGAAGATTACTACAAAAAAAACGGATTTGAATATAACGACTGAACATTTTCAAGGAGTTAAGTCGGCTAAAAGCATTAAAATTGCTTTTAGCCGACTCACTTGTTATTTTGGTTGCTGATGAGAGAACGAGGTTTGCTCTTCCGTTATTCGCTGTTGCTGGAGGTCGAGCTCTCATTAGCGTTGGATCGCGAGCTCGTAGTTGGTGACCTGGTGCTGGAGTTGTCGAATGGCATCGGAGGAACTTTCGGAGGAGAATAGGCTGTCAAGATGGGAGATTGTAGGACTATTGCGTCCTTGCTCCATACGTAGGATACGGTAGCGGAGAGCGTAGCTCTCGAGAGTCTGATTGGTATTGCGGAGATATACAGCCCAACCGATAGTACAGACGAGGAGTACAAGAGATATTCCTCAGATGAGCCACACCATCCAACGCTTGACATCAAAGAGGTAGTACTTCTTGATCTCTGGCGGAGACTGCACTGATCGCTTTTTTCTTGAACTGCGGTTCAATTTGCTTACAGAATTCGTCGACCGAATAAAAGATTTTCGTAATCTTTGCAGTGTAATCAGTGTTCATGTGAAATAGTAACTATCTGTATATCAACTATAAAGTTGCAAATTTATTCCTGTATGAACAAGTTTCCCACCGATTAAGTTACTTAGTCGGTGGGATTATTTTTAGAGGAAATGCTTAGACCGAACTCAGGTCGTGTAAAACTTTTACCGGACAGCAATATTCTCGTTTTAATTGCTATCTTTGTCAGGTTATATATTTTGATTATTTGCATGACTGTACAAGAAGGTCGGTGGAAGTTGTGACGCACACAAGTGTCTTGAGCGCTATTCTCAGTCACTCAGAACTTTATAAGATTTAGAACCGGACTCAATGTCTATGAGGGGCTTCGATTCAGCTCCACAACTGCTTAACTCGTGCCGGGAAGTAATACATCTGAATGTTGTTTTAGTTTATGAACATCTATTTTATCCGCAAACGCATCGGAAATCGTAAAGAATTGGGGCGACATCCTTTTACTCTGGATGAGGCTCCAAGCACGCTGCGACAGTTGCTCACCGTGTTTACCCTTCATGGTCTTCGCGAAGCGCAAACCGTGGTCGGTGATATTCCGCTCACGGAGGAAGAAATCGCAGCGCAAGCCGTGGAGGGGCGCGTGAAATTTGCCGGTCGTTATGGTCAAAACAACGACACGCCGGATCGTGCCCTTCAAGTGATGCTTCAGGCCTTTGCCGATGGTTTGGTGCGCATCTTCGTCGATGAGGAAGAAGTGACCGAACTCGATGCTGAGCTTTCCCTCAAAGAGGGGGAGTGAAGTCGTTTTTCTTCGTCTCACCTTTCTCGCAGGACTGATGTGGTGAGCGGGACAAAAGCTCTTGGTTTACTCGCTTCTCAAGTGACTTTTTGATTTCTAACGTCCCATTTCCAATATCCGGCGCTCAGTGGCCGGTCTCTCATTTTTATATCATGCGTACTCCGGAACAAACAGAACAATTTAAACGGGATTATTTGGCACGAATCGATGTCAACTCCTTGAATGAGGTCGAAAAAGTGCTGTATGCCGCGGCAGAATCCAAGGATTTGTCGAATCTTCCTCCTTGGGAGCTCCACGATGCTTTGGAAAAACTGCCCATGTATTCTTTGGAACACTCGCAACTCCTCCGATCAGGCTATCATCTCCCCCATCTTTTGCCTTCGTGGCTCAGTGAAATATTGTCGTATCTCCTGGACTATCGTGAGACGAAGAGCGAGATGCGCGGCCTCTATCGTTTCCGCTTGTGGAATTCCGGTAAACTGTCGGATTCTTGTGTGAGGGAATATGTGGTGGCGGCCTTGTTGATTGCCCTGCACGGGGCAAGTTTAGATGATCTTGTGCGCAATCGGCACACAATGCGCCTACAGGAGTTCTATTATGTCAGTTACAGTGCGTTCATCGCAGCGGCCATACGGCAAGGAAATGCCGACGTCATTACAGCCACCAAGGAAGTTTTCGTTGCTGAAAACAATGTGGGCATCTTATCGCGAGAATTGATCTGTGCGGTTGAGCGCACTGACAACGAAGCGCTCCACGATGCGCTGATCGATCTGCTGAAAGCGGCCAAGCTGCAAGAGGGATTGCGACAAGTAATCCTGGAGAGTGGTGATTCCTACAACATGGATTTCTACCTCAAACTCCTAAAAGTCGTCGACGAAGAGGGACTTTTGCGCTATAGCTCCGTACGTCGTGCGGTGCAAACTTGGTGTGGACTCGGCTACGAAAAGGTTGAAGATAAGGACATTGCGACCATCTTCCACGCCATTCGCCGATATCTTGAGCATCCCGAAGAACGCGCCACGGCTTATGCAGGAGATAATCCGCTACTTGTCTATATTGCGCTCTATACGGCGGGCTGTGTCGATGCGCAAGTGGCATTTGACGAGGCTGAAGCGCTGCTGACTAGTGACAAACCCTCGCAGGTCTCTGTGGCTGCCTTGTGGTATTTAAATCGTGTCAATCTGGAACGTAGACACTATATAGACTTTTTGCATCTCGATATATTTATTCTTCGATTAGAAGAACCCACTTTTCGTGCCTACATCATCAATGAGTTGAGAGAAACAGGCGTATTAGACCATTTCGTTAAAACGAGAAAACCGATAGTACTCAGCAGGAACACTCGAAAAAAAAAAATGGAGGTGTTACACCAAACAATTTTAGATTGGCTGCCAACACTTAAAGCGGAGAACAAAGTGGTCCATCCGGGCTTCGAGTGGTTCTGCATTTCTTTCACGCGCGAAAGCGTTATCAATGTCTTATATACGATCTCTCTGCTCCTCCACACGCAAGCTGCTGTGGATAAATTCCTTGCGCAGAAGATTCCCTCATTGAAAGTCAATATCTTCTCCTCCTATTATTACAATAGGGACAAAGATGGATACAGTGATTTCTTCTTTTCCTACGTGCTTCCTATGGGATCTCCCGAGGCGCGTCGAGGTTTTCTCTTGCGCAATGCTTTGACTTTTGAGAACGATGCCCTGTTTCTCGTCTTCCGCGAGGCGTTCTTGCGCGAACAATTCACAGATAAGGAAATACAACTCCTTGATGCCAAATTCAAATCCAAAGGTTTCCACCACGCGCCAACGCGCAGTGCAGTTGCTGCTCACGCAGCCCGATGACATTTTGGTGGGAGCTTATGAGCGATTGCAGGGTACGAATGGCGACTATATAGCCGATTGTCTGGTGGAACTCCGTGAGGGCAGTGCCATTTTGCGCGAGAAGTTTGGCGAAGTGACTGAGTCAGAGAAGAAAATCTCTGAGGATGGTGCTGCTGGCAGTGGAGCTAAAGCAGCGCAAGTTGGAGATTCAGGCGACAGTCAACTACGTTTCGGCTTGTTCACTCCCACCGAGTTGCCCCAACTTCCCTTTGAAAATCCATTTGCTGACGCAGAACGCTTTGCGGCAAGCCCAGTTTCGCAGTGGGTGTCCATAGATTCCAAGAAAAAGTCTTTGCTTGCTCGAATCTTCTCCAGGGAAAGCAGCAAATCCAAACTAGATTTGTCCAAACTCTTCCCCTTTACAGAAAAAGAGGTCAAAGCGATCTATGACGATTTTGCCCAAATCCTTGAGGATAACAAGGAACTCACCTACCAAGACGAAAGTGGAGAAACACTATGTCTCTATGACGGCGGTTTTATGTGGGTCGATGAGGTAGATCAGTTCCCTTACCCGGAACTCTGGAAAGGTTGGATCGAACGCTACGACATCACCGACGAAAAAGTCTTAGCTCTTGATTTGATGATGAGTTATCTCAGGCTCTTTAATGAAACGGATATGCTGTCCTTGACTTTAGAGGGGTATCCTTATGGCAATAACAGCGGGCGAAGCCGTGGACTCATTTCTGGAAGTTCGATAGTTTGGTCACTGCTCTCCAACGCATGGTGGAGAAACGTCGACCTGAGTTGGTATTCTCCCATGCTTACACCCTCTGCCAACTGTGTTATTGGTACGCCGCACAAGAGACTTACAAGGAACCCCGTGGGTTTCGCGATGATGCAATCTATCCTATCTCTAGAGGATTCCCATTGGACTACGCCCTCCCTGTGTGCGAATCGAACATGCAGGGTGAGTTTGATCGCGTAGCTCCGATGTTTCTTGCGTTCTACCACAGATGGGGCGAAGCTGCTCGCCAAGAGAACTGGGAAGATGTCTATTATCTTTCGACGGCTGTCCTGCTTCAGCTGCTTGCGCATGGAATCATCAACGAAGACCAACTGTTTACGCAGATGGAATATGAGGATTTCCGCGGCTTGCGAGAGATGATGGATCTGGCCTATGGCCATCGCTGGGGAGCACTGAGTTTGAAAAGTGTGGAAGAACTGGAGAAATATGCAAGAGACGAGGTCAATTTGATTTGTTATAGCCAAAACACCCGAGATTTAGTCGATCGATATGTCAACCATCTCTTTGAAATCGAATTGAAACGTCGCAATGCTCCCACAGAAGCTACTGAGGCGTTTCATCAGTGCCGCCACGTTCTCGTGCTCAAAGGGGCAGAGCGTGTGGCGCGCATCATGAAGGCATTGCGCAAAGATCACCTCAAAAATGACATTTATGGCACAGAGCGTCGCTCCATCCTCAGTAATTTGGCGATGAGCTGTTACCCTCTTCCCACGGATACGCCCGATATGTTGGCAGACATCTCGGAACAACTCCTCGTAGAACTCGCATTCTTCGCTCCGCAATGGCTGGATCTTGTGGAGCAACGTCTGAATTGGCGCGGATTCCGTACTGCCTATTACTACTTCATCGCTCATGCTCGTGAGATGGGCTACGATGAAAAGAAGGCGCTCATCGCACGTTACACCGAACTTGACCCAGAAGATCTCGCGGATGGTGCGTTTGACGAGGCGCTCTTCCGCCAAGCTCTTGAAGAAATCGGAGAAAAGCATTTTGAAATTTGCTACAAGGCTGCCAAATACATCGGTAGTGGTGCCACCCACACGCGAGCACGCCGTTATGCAGATGTTGTGCAAGGCAAGGTGACAGAGGAAGAACTCCTGAAGCAAATCAAAGAGAAGCGCAACAAAGATGCGGTGTGTGCGTTGGGATTGCTCACCGATCGCGATGAGGCGGCCCTCCAACGTCGCTATCTGCGCATTCAGGAGTTCCTCAAAGAGTCAAAACAGTTTGGTGCTCAGCGGCAAGCCTCCGAAAAACGCGTATGGGAGATTGCGCTCCTCAATCTTGCTCGCGGAGCGGGCTTTGCCGATCCCGTGCAACTCACGTGGCGCATGGAAGCCCTTCAGGTGGAAAGCGCAGCCAATTACCTTGAAGGCATCGACATCGAAGGATATTCCTGCATCATCTCCCTCAAGGACGACGGCACCAATAGGTTGCAAATCCTCAAAGATAAAAAGTTGCTCAAGGGAGTTCCGGCCAAACTCAAGAAGCATCCGCAATATCTGGAGATAGCAGAGGTGAGCAAGGCATGGAAAGCACAACATCGGCGTGCGCGCTTCCTACTGGAAGACATGATGCAACGCCGCACTCCGCTGGCCGTGGACGATGTGCGCGCCATTCTCTCCAATCCCGTGGTGAGTCCGATGTTCAAAAAGCTCGTGTTGCTCCAAGACCAGCAGTTCGGACTTCCCACCGTCGAAGGACTAGCGACGTTGGATGGGGTTAAAAAGTACGGCAAATCGCCGCTTTTGCTCGCGCACCCCGTAGATTTCAACGCAGCCGGACTGTGGGCACAATGGCAATCTCACCTCTTTGCAGAGAAGTTGGTGCAGCCTTTCAAGCAAGTGTTCCGCGAACTCTACGTGCCCCTGCCGGAAGAGGCCGAGCAGAGAGAGTCACGTCGCTATAGTGGCTACCAAATTCAGATGAAACAAGCTGCTGCCGCCTTGCGTTCTCGTGGCTGGACAGCCAGTTATGAGGGCGGATTGCAGAAAGTTTTTCTCGCACAAGGCATTTGTGTTTCGCTCTTTGCCCGAGCCGATTGGTTCTCGCCTTCGGATGTTGAGGCGCCGGCCATCGAATATGTATTTTTCTCTCGCACTCGCTATGTGCCCGACGCGCCCCCTCTCTGCATAGCTGACCTGGATCCGGTGCTGTATAGTGAGGTGATGCGTGATATCGATATGGTGGTGAGCATTGCCTTTGTGGGAGGTGTAGATCCGGAAACCGGACAAAGCACGAAAGAACTCCGTACTGCCATCGTGCGCTGCACAGCCGAGTTGATGAAATTTGCCAATGTTAGTATCAGTGGTAACCATGTCTACATCAAAGGCATGCTGGCCAACTACACCGTTCACTTAGGTTCTGGCTTAGTGCGCCAAGAGGGCGGCACAGTAATTCCCATTATCCCTGTGCACAGTCAGCATCGTGGCCGTATTTATCTGCCTTTCATGGACGAAGATCCCAAGATGGTGGAAATTCTTTCCAAAGTGGTGCTCCTTGCCGAGGATCGTAAGCTCAAAGATCCCACGATCTTACAGTGGATTCGCCCGCAAGGTTAGCCACAGCCCGCCTCTTTTACCTACCAATAAGGTAAGATCGCACATTAACAAACGAGGCCGCATCAAAACCTAATTGATTTTGATGCGGCCTTTTTGTGATCTCGTAATTTCAGGTTTAAGAGTCAGATATACTCCGAATAGCGCCTGACGATATAGTCCAATAAAAGTGCGTAAGCGCCGACCTTCTTCTGTTAGTGGGGAATGTATCTATAAAAAGAAAGCGGTATCACATGGTCGTGATACCGCTTCTTTGTACACTCTCAGAGGCTCGAACTCTGGACCCACTGATTAAGAGTCAGTTGCTCTACCAACTGAGCTAAGAGTGCAACGTAGTAACGCCGGATGCAAGAGAGTACACTCTCAGAGGCTCGAACTCTGGACCCACTGATTAAGAGTCAGTTGCTCTACCAACTGAGCTAAGAGTGCAAATGCAATTGCATTGTTTCCTCGTTACGGGTGCAAAAGTACGCACTTTTCAGAAACCGACCAAGTCTTTGCCGCGTTTTTTTAGGCGGAGGGGCGATTTTTTTGTGATTTCGCCCCGAGAGTTTGGCGTGAGGTGGGGTGTGCGTGTAGGAATCGGGGTTAGTCGCGGCGGAAGAGGTCGCGCGTGTACACCTTTTCTTGCACATCGTCCAACTGGGCGTCGTAGCGGTTGGCGATGATGGCTTGGGCTTGGGCTTTGAAGGCGGCGAGATCGTTCACCACGCGGCTGCCGAAGAAGGTTTCGCCGTCTTGGAGCGTGGGTTCGTAGATGATGACGGTGGCGCCTTTGGCTTTGATGCGCTTCATCACGCCTTGGATCGAACTTTGGCGGAAGTTGTCGGAGTTCGACTTCATGGTGAGGCGGAAAACGCCGATGACGCACGGGCGTTCAGCCGTGGGGCTGAAATTGCCGTTGTGGTCGTAGTCGTAGTAGCCGGCCATTTTGAGTACACGGTCGGCGATGAAGTCTTTGCGCGTGGCGTTGGAGTCGACGATGGCGCGCACGAGGTTTTGGGGCACGTCTTGGTAATTGGCCAAGAGTTGCTTGGTGTCCTTTGGCAAGCAGTAGCCGCCGTAGCCGAACGAGGGATTGTTGTACATGTCGCCGATGCGGGGGTCGAGACACACGCCGTCGATGATTTGCTGCGTGTCGAGGCCTTTCATCTCGGCGTAGGTGTCAAGCTCGTTGAAGTAGCTGACGCGAAGAGCGAGGTAGGTGTTGGCGAAGAGTTTCACGGCCTCGGCTTCGGTGGTGCCCATGAAGAGGGTGTCGATGTCGGGTTTGAGCGCGCCCTGCTGGAGGAGGGCAGCGAAGGTGCGGGCGGCTTCGTCCAGGTGCGCGTCGCCTTCGGGGCGTCCCACGATGATGCGCGAGGGATAGAGGTTGTCGTAGAGGGCTTTGCTTTCGCGGAGAAATTCGGGGGAGAAGAGAAGGTTGCGGCAGTTGAGGCGTTGGCTCAGTTGCGCGGTGTAACCTACGGGGATGGTGCTTTTGATGATGATGACGGCGTTCTCGTTGACGCTCATCACTTCGCGCACCACACTTTCGACGGCAGAGGTGTCGAAAAAGTTGCGTTGCACGTCGTAGTTGGTCGGTGCGGCGACGATGACAAAGTCGGCTTCGGCATAGGCTTTCGCCCCATCGAGAGTGGCGGTCAGCTGAAGCGGTTTTTCGGCGAGATAGCGCTCGATGTATTCGTCTCGAATCGGCGATTGTCGGCGATTTACCATGTCGACTTTCTCGGCCACGACGTCCACGGCAGTTACTTCGTGGTGTTGTGCCAGAAGGGTGGCGATGCTTAGGCCGACATAGCCGGTACCGGCAACGGCGATGCGATAGGTTTCCATGATCCTGTGTGTATAGAGCGGGAATGTTTTACAAGTGTAAGAAGGGGTAAAAACAAAAAAAGTAAGTCCCCGGAGGAGAACTTACTTTCCTGTTAGGGTTCCTTTGGTAGTGCCTACGGGAATCGAACCCGTATGTCATGCGTGAGAGGCATGTATCCTAACCATTAGATGAAGGCACCGAAGTGCGGAAGGTGGGGGATTCGAACCCCCGGTACGGTTGCCCGTACGTCAGTTTAGCAAACTGGTGGTTTCAGCCACTCACCCAACCTTCCAAAGGAGGGCGTTTGTTTGTCAAACGCAGTGCAAAAGTAGACAATTCTTCGTGAACCTCCAAACCTTTGAGCAAAAAAGTTGAGAAAAACTGCATTCTTTCCTCTTCTCGCCCGTGAAGTTCGTATATTCGCGAGTGTAAATTCTATTCCATGCAGCATCGATCCACCGTTTTTGAGTTATCGTGCGCGCCGATTCCCACGGTGCGCATGGCCTTGGTCGGCGCCGGTCAGCGTGGACGAGCCACTTTGTCGCGCTATGCCTATGTGGAGGGCGCGGAATTTCGTGCGGTGGTCGATCCCGATCCCACAGCGGTTGCGTCAGCACTCGAATTACTGCGAGAGCAGCGACGTCCCCTCCCCGAAACGTCGACAAACGCAGAAGCCTGGCGCGAATTTTGTCGCCGTGAGGACATAGACCTTATTTATATATGTACTGATTGGAGTAATCATGCGGCCATGGCCGTCGAGGCGATGCGTTGTGGAAAGCACGTGGCGGTCGAAGTGCCGGCTGCCACCACGGTGGCCGACTGTTGGGAGTTGGTGCGCACGGCGGAAGCCACGCAACGACATTGTTTCATGACCGAAAACTGTTGTTACGACTGGTTCGCGCTGGCCACCCTCGATATGCACCGTCGCGGCGTCTTCGGCACGATCACGCATTGCGAAGGGGCGTACCTTCACGATTGGGAGTGCCCTGTTTGCCGGCGACAACGCGGCGGCAGCGTTCTATCGTGCCGGTTGTCTGCATGGCGGAAACCCCTATCCCACGCACGCCATCGGTCCCATCGCGCAACTCCTCGGTTTTCATCGTGGCGATCGCATGGTGCGCCTCTCCTCCGTCACCGGTATGGCGGCCGGCCGCGACAGTTTGTTGGGACATGCCAACCACACGCTCATCACCACCGAGCGCGGAGTGACGATCTTGTTGCAGTTCGACGGTACCACGCCGCGGCCTTACAGTCGCATCCAAGGCATCAGCGGTACGAAAGCCTTTGCGCAAAAATACCCCCTTCCGCTGTTTCATGACGCTGACGGACTGCGCGAAGGCGAAGCCGCGGAAAATTTTCTCCATTCCGTCGCCGATTCGCCCGCCTATCGTTTGTGGCGCGAGGGAGTGGAGCGCGGAGTGCCCAACGCCATGAACTATGCCATGGACTGCCGCCTCATTCACTGCCTGCGCCACGGCTTACCGCTCGACATCGACGTGTACGATGCGGCCGAATGGTCGTGTTTGGCGGAACTCACGCGACTTTCGGCGCAGCGCGGCGGAACACCCGTCGACATTCCCGATTTTCTCAACGGCGAAATGCCTCCAGCGCAGCGTTAGTTGCCCTCGGTGGTTTGTTTGTGTTCACTTAGGCTGCGACGATCAGTGCAGATGCACTACACATTTTCGCCGGTTCACGATTCGTCTCTGCTCTTTCTCCATCCTTTGCCTCTTTCTCCATAAACTTCATTATGCCCAATATCGTTTTTCTCGACAGTTTTGTACTCAACCCCGGCGACCTCGATTGGGGAGTGCTGGCCGAACAAGGCCAACTCACCGTCTACGAGCGCACGCCGAGTGCAGAGGTCGTGGCGCGTGCCGCCGAAGCCGAAGTGATCATCCTCAACAAAGTGCGCATCACGGCCGAAATCCTCGATCGTCTTCCCCGGCTTCGCCTGATTTTGGTCGCCGCCACGGGTTATGATGTGGTGGACGTGGCCGCCGCCCGCGAACGGGGTGTCACCGTCTGCAACGTACCCGCTTACGGCACGCTCGCCGTGGCGCAACACACCCTCGCCCTGCTCCTCGAAGTCACCAACCGCGTGGGGCAGTATGCGCAGCTGAACCGCGAAGGTTACTGGTCGCGCAGTCGCGATTTCAGTTTGTGGAACGAAGCCGTCGAAGAACTCAGTGGCGTGCGCGTTTCCCTCATCGGTATGGGCAACATCGGGCGCAAGGTTGCCGAACTCCTCCGTGTGCTCGAAGCGGAAGTGTGCGCCGTCACCTCGCAAGATGAGTCGACGCTCCCGACCGGCGTGCGCAAAATCACCCTCGACGAAGCCTTTGCCACCTCGCGCATCGTGTCGCTCCACTGCCCCCTCACGGCGCAAAACCGTGCTTTCGTCAACGCGTCGCTTTTGGAACGAGCCGCCCCCGGTTTGATTCTTGTCAATACGGCGCGCGGCGCATTGATTGACGACATCGCGGTGGCCGAAGCCTTGCAGTCCGGTCGTCTCGGCGCCTACGCCTGCGATGTCCTCTCCACCGAACCGCCCGCGGCCGACCATCCCATTCTCTCCGCCCCCAACACTTACGTCACGCCCCACATCGCGTGGGCAACTGCCGCCGCTCGTGGCCGCATCGTCCGCATCATGGCCGACAATCTCAAGGCCTTCCTCGCCGGCGCGCCGCAAAACGTGGTGTCGTGAGGGGGCATGCTTATAGAGGGTCTTAGTTGAGGCGGGACTGCACATCTTCGATTGTTTCATGATTAGATGATCTTATGAGTAACTTATTTGATGAATCGGATTTTGATTTGTTTAAACTATATGTGGGCCGTAAACCCAGTGATAAAGGGCATGATAAGCTTAGAAAGGTGTATGATAAACTTGGATCGGTTATTACAGAGTTGAAAAGAAGAGGATACCCTGCACGTATAAACAGAAACCCACAAAACCGGGGTGGAAAATATTCTGAATATCATTGGTCTCAAATTTACCCAAAGGACAAAGAGCTGTTCCAGGAGATAGGTAAAAAGATGTTCGTTGTTCTTGGTACGCTCAAAAAAGGGCTTTATTTACATATTGGGTTTAGATATGATGAGGTTAAAGATGATCCTGTTGATCCTGAAGCTATAGGGAATAAAACTTGGATAGAATATCCACCACAGGTAGTTGCACAGTACACTTGTGAGGAAATTGCGGATATTGTAGAAGAGTATTATAAAGAACATTGGGTGCAGTTCAATGAGTTCGCAAAAGAATTAGGTATAAAACGGAGTCAGGAAATCTTGAACAATATGGAACTTGACAAAATCAAAAAGTTGCTGGTCGGAAATCATAATCTTATTCTTACCGGCGCACCGGGAACGGGTAAAACCTACATGGCAAAGAAAATTGCTGAAGACATGGGGGCAGAATGGAAACTTGTTCAATTCCATCCTTCTTATGATTATACTGATTTTGTAGAAGGATTGCGTCCGATGAAGAAGGAGGACCAACTTGGTTTTGAAAGAAAAGATGGTGTCTTCAAAGCATTTTGCAAAGAAGCGATCAACAGCCGAGGGTTGCAAGCAGACCAAGCCCTCGAACAGTTCAAAAAAGATTTGTCCGTATCGCAGCCGATAGAGATTTCTTGTTTTAGAAATAGTGCAAGGAAGATTCGTGTACAATTAAATGATAAAGGCACAATTAAAGTCTACCCCATCAACTCAGAGAAGGAAGATGGTTATTATTGTTCTGAAAAGGATGTGTTGACTTATCTTACTACTGGGAAGTATAAAGAAAAACACGATACTTACCCGCCCTCAGTCGGAGAGTATATCAGGGAAAAATACTTGGTAAATGCCGTTGCCCCTTCCAAACCCTATGTATTCATCATCGATGAGATCAACCGTGGTGAAATCTCTAAGATTTTCGGTGAGTTGTTCTATTCAGTCGATCCCGGTTACCGAGGAGAAAAGGGCAAAGTCATGACCCAATACCAAAATCTCGTACCTCAGGACGACACCTTCTTCAATGGCTTCTATATTCCCGAAAATGTGTTTATCATTGGTACGATGAATGATATTGACAGAAGCGTTGAAAGTATGGATTTTGCGATGCGGAGACGATTTGCACGGAAAGAGATCACAGCCTCCTCCCGACAGTCAATGCTTGATGAGGTCGAGGCTTGGAATGGCAAAAAGCCAACGAATGAGGTGATTCAAGAGATGAAGAACCGGATGAACAACCTCAATGCTTGCATCATTGATCAGTATCAGAGTTCTACAAATACTTCCCGGGATCGAATCGGCCTAACCAAAGCTTATCAAATAGGAGCTTCCTACTTTCTTAAGTATGGATTGTACGGCAACTTTGACGATTTGTGGGAGAACCATCTGAAAGGTTTGTTATACGAATATCTCAGAGGAACAACCGATATTGAGACAAAGATAACTCGATTGCACGAAGCTTATAAAGATACTGAGGCACATTGATTACCTACGATTATAACTGGCCCGGTCAAACTATCGAACCTGAAGAAAAAAAGGATTTGATGGCGATAGCCAATGTGGCTTTATCGGATCTTACGCTCGATGAGTGTCCCAGTTTGCTGGTGTTTCCGGATTCCTTTGCGCATTATGACAGAGATTTTGGAAAGAAACAGATATGCCGTACCGATGGAGATAAACTATTTACAAATAGTATCGTTGGCTTTGTGGGGCGGAATAGTACCCGTCTGTCCATCCATTCAAGGTTTGCAGAGAGGAAGGGCGAAGACTACTTTTTGCACTACATGCTTCAAAAGGTGGCCAAAATCAATTTGTTCAATCTGCAGCACACGATAAACGAAGACCGCGTATTTGATTTTCTCGTCTACTTGTTTCCTTTGTATCTGAAAAAGGCGATTAACCAAGGGGTATACAAGAAATACGTAACCAAGAAATACAATGATGCCAATGTAAGAGGAGTTGTCGATGTGAGTCGGCATATAAGGAGCAATGAACCCTTCAATGGAAGGGTGGCCTACCGGACGCGAGAATTCAGTTACGACAATGAAGTAACCCAGCTGATTAGACACACCATTGCGTTTATTGAAAAATATAAAGGAGGTGATTTGCTCAGGATCGATTTCGATACCATACAAGCTGTGGAACAGATGATCAGCGCCACTCCTTCTTATAGTCCGAATCAGCGGCAAGCGGTTATCAATCAGAATTTGCGCCCACCGGAGCATCCTTATTATAGTGAATATACCTCTTTGCAAAAGCTCTGTTTGCAAATCCTTCGACACGAAGAATTGAAATATGGGCAGTGTGAGGATGAAATTTATGGAGTGCTTATTGATGCTGCTTGGTTGTGGGAAGAATACTTAGCCTTGCTACTTGAGGGAAAATACACTCATTATTTCTTAGGTGACGGAAGTCCCATTCGCCTGTTCAAACAAGGGCAAAGGATCATCCCGGACTACGTTGCTGTAGATAAGTCTTCGGTGGCAGACGCAAAGTACATTCCCCTTAAAGAGCAGCGTACCTACGTTGAAGAAAAGGCTACCGCCATTTATTACAAAACCATCGCCTATATGTATCGGTTTTGTACCGATAAGGGGTACTTGTTCTTTCCTCATCCCGACGAGGAAGTAAAGCCCGAAGTGTTGGATCTCTTATCAGAAGTAGATGGAGTTAACGGAGGGACGATTACGAAATTGGGATTGAGAATCCCTTCCGGGTGTGATAGTTTTTCTAACTTCATTGCACGAATGGAGCAAAACGAAAGTTCTTTTTTGAGTCATTTATAAGTCGCTCTATGTAAGAACTGCAACCCCTTCTACGAAGCCTGATCCGCAAGACGCGCTGTTGTCAAACAGTCGTCTTGCGGATCTTTTTTAGTCCGGAGTCTCATTTTCCTCGGCCTCTTGTTTTTTCGTGGTGAAACGATAGGTGAAGCCGAGTAAGAAATAGCGGCCGTAGGCCGTGTTGTAAATGCGTTGAATCCCCGTTTCGTCGAAGTTGTGGGTGATGCCGCGGTTGTTGTTGAAGAGGTCGTGTCCCCTGAGTGAGACCGTCAAGTTCTTGCCCTTGAGGAAAGCCCGCGTGAGGTCGAAATTCAGCTCATGCTCGGTGCGGCGATAGTGCTGCGTGCCCCGGTAGTCGATGTGACTCAATCGATAACGCAGGCCGAGATTGAGCTCGAAGGGCAGCTCGTATTCAAAGTCTACCATAGCCCTGGGCTGGAATGTGCGCTGGCGGTCGTAGATGGGGTTGGGACTGTGGTTGAAACTGTAAGAGAGGTTGAATGACGTTTCCGCAGAAAGTTTATCGCCGCGGTATTGAGGCCCACAAGCAAAGGTTATCGTGTGGAAGAACAGTTCTTCGGGGCGTGCATCGGCGAGCGAACCCGCCACATTGAAGTTTTGCCGGCGAGTGGTGCTCTGTGAGGCGTAATAACCGAAGGTGAAACGGTTCGCATAGTCGAGCGATTGGACAAAGTAGAGATAGGAACTCGTGTCCCAGGCCCCCGAGATGTTGACCGGCTTCGTCGTGGTCACGCCCGTGGTGCGGTCGAACGCGGTGAGTTGCGTCGTTTCGTTGGCCGTGGTGGTAAATATGATACTCGCATAGAGTTGGTGGCGTTTTGTCTCTTCGCCGCGGTGCTGTTCAAATAGGTTTTCGCTCCTCAGCGAGAAGTTGTGCGTGACCTTGTTCTTCAGATCCGGGTTGCTGAGGTGCACATTTTGCGGATCGGCGAGATCGGGCAGTGTGATCTGCTCCGTGATGGAAGGCGCACTCGTGCTGAGATCATAGTCGAAAGTGAACTTGCTTGAGCCGGGCTTCCATTCTGTTTTGGTCGAGAAGGCGGGCAGCGTTTGTCGGCGCGTGAGGTGCTGTGCCGGAAAACCGCCTTTCTCGAAATCGTAGGTCTCGTTCTCGTGTTGGAGCGTTAGGTTCACCGACGAGAACCACCGATCGGCGGTGTAGCGGAGAAAGAGCGTTCCGCTGTGCGAGGTGGTGTTTTGCAGGGTGTGACGCGTGATCTCATTTTCGCGAGCGAGGCGTCGCCAATCGGCGATGCCCTCGGGCAGTCGGGCGAGGAGGGGGAGGGCGGTGTCGAAGGTGGTGGGCGCGCCGCTCAGGCGGTTGAGCAGGAAGCCGTCGGTGTCCATCCGGTTGTGGAGGTGCGAAAAGGCGTAGCGCGCACCCGGCACAAAAATGTTTGCCCACGGGCCATTGCAGTTCCAGCGTCGAACCCAGATAGGTGTTGCCGGTCGCATTGTCACGGTAGCGGTGAAGCAAGTGGGGCAAGTTGTTTGCTTGGGGGAGGAAATAGTGGTAGCCGTCGAGCGAGAAGTTGTCGGACGCTGTTTCTTCGCGCCTCAGAAACGTTTGCCAAGTGAGGTTCGCCCCTTGGGAGTTGAGTTTCTGATTGACCCTGAGCAGTTGGTCGACGTGGGCGAGCGTGTTTTCGCCTTGTCCGACCGACCGCGTGCGGGTCACGGCACCGAACATCGTGGCACGCAGCAGGTTCGGGGCGAAAACCGAATCGAGCGGGGCATATCCTGCGTTGAAGGGATTGGCGTTCCACGTCGCGCCGCGCCCGTTGTTGTCCGAAGTGGTGCGCGAGCGCCATGCGTTATTTTGATAGAACACGTAGGTGGTCGCCGTCGGTCGCCACGTCACAAAGAGGTGACCCGACACGCGCGTCTCATGCGAGTGGGGGTGCTCTTCGGTCGCGTTGTAACTGCTGCCGCTGCTGAGCCTCGTTTCCAATTCCGTGTAGCGGGTGTTGCGCCGCGTGTTGTTGTTATAGTCGCCCGTGGCCTCGATCTTCAGATAGCCCGCGGCGTTCTCGTCGCTCTTGTTGCGCCAAAACAGGGTGCCGCCCGGCGAGTGGAAGGCATTCTTACCGGAGCGATAGACGTTGAAGGAACTGATCGATCCGTCGCCGTTGTACCAGAGTTCTTGGTTCGTGTTGTTGGCATTGCCGAAGAGCGACACGCGATAGCGGTCGGTGAAGGTATTGGCATAGCCTCGGGCGCTATAGAGGTCGGGCGTGCCGCCATAGAGGTTGGCTTGTCCCGTCCACGTGCCCATGTATTTTTTGCGGAGCACCACATTGACCACCTGCTCGCGCGAACCGTCGTCGAGTCCCGTCACGCGCGCCAGTTCGCCGCGTTGCTCATAGGCTTTCACACTCTTGACGATGTAGGCCGGCAGGGCTTCGAGTGCCATCGAGGGGTCGTTGCGCGAAAAGTCGAAACCGTTCACCAGCAGCCGATCCACGGGCTTGCCCATGTAGTAGAGTTTCTTCTTCCGAATCTCCATGCCCGGCAGTTTCTTGAGTGCATCGCCGAGGTTGGCGCCGTCTTTGAGTTTCACGGCGTCGAGGTCGTAGATGACGGTGTCTTTGCGGGTGATGAAGAGTAGGCGCGTGGCTTTCACCGTGGCTTCGCGCAGCGCGTGTGTCTTCGTGCTGTCGGTGCGCACGGAGTCGGTAGAGTACGCTGTGAGCGAGCCGGCGCGAGCCGTGAGCCCGAGTGCAATGAAGCCGACAAGGAGGGCAATTCTCAATAGGGTTTTCATGGGCGAAGTGTGAAATTAAGTAGGTTTGCTGCAAATGTACGCTTTTTCTCGGAAAAGACAAGGGAAAATTGTTTTTTTTGTATCGAAACTTTCGTTAGATGTTTTTGTGTTTTTCGTGTTTCTTCGAGTGGATCGACGGAAAGCAGGGGACTTTCTCGGAAAAGCAGGGGAGAATGTTGAAAAAGTGGAGCACTTTTCGCGAGGAGTTGTGAAGGTGAAGAAGAAGAAGCGAAAGGCGATTCGCAACGCCCTACGCGCGCGTACGTGTACACAACCGATTTTCGATTTTTGCCTTCACTCCTTCACCTACCCCGTTAAGCGCTTGTGTCTGAGTATGTTGTGGGTGAACATAAAGGCTGTGTTCACCTTCACCTATCGGGCAATCCGTTGTATTACAGCCGGTTGAGTGGTGTTTTTTGCTCCGAAGGGGGTGAACCGATAAGTGTGAAGCCTTCACGCGTAACTCGCAGTGAACGAGTGGTTTATCGGCGTTGGGTGAAGAGGTGAAGGCAAAATACGAAAAACGCCGGACGCGCGCACGCGCGAGGAAAGGGCGCATTTGAGTATCAAAAAACGGCGGACGAAGAGCGCCGCGCGGTGGGTGTTCCGCGGTGGGGTTCTTCGTCCGCCGAGAGGGTGGGGAGGGCGACGAAAAGGGTCAGTCGTGCACGTAGGTGCCGATGGGTTCGCCCTCGAGCACGCGGCGCAGATTGCCGGGCACGTCCATGTTGAAGACGTAGATGGGGAAGTGGTTTTCGCGACACATGGCGGTGGCCGTCACGTCCATCACTTTCAGACCGCGGCGCAGCACTTCGTCGTAGGTGATCTCGTCGAACTTCGTGGCGGTGGGGTCTTTTTCGGGATCGGCGGTGTAGACACCGTCCACGCGCGTACCTTTGAGCATGACGTCGGCTTCAATCTCGATGCCGCGGAGCGAAGAACCGGTGTCGGTGGTGAAGTAGGGGTTGCCGGTGCCGGCGCTCATGATCACCACTTCGCCGCGTTCGAGGGCTTCGAGGGCTTTCCACTTCGAATAGAACTCGCCGATGGGTTCCATGCGGATGGCGGTGAGCACGCGGTTGGGCACGCCTTGCGCACCGAGGGCGGAGGAGAGGGCGAGGCTGTTGATGACCGTGGCGCACATGCCCATTTGGTCGCCTTTCACGCGGTCGAAACCCTTGCCGGCGCCGCTGAGGCCGCGGAAGATGTTGCCGCCGCCGATGACGATGCCCACTTGCACGCCCATTTCGCGGATTTCGCGAATTTGGTCGGCATATTCGTTGAGACGCTGGGTGTCGATGCCGTGACCTTGGGCACCCATGAGGCTTTCGCCGCTGAGTTTGAGGAGAATGCGTTTGAATTTCATATCTGAAAATGAATAGTATTGTTGCAAAATGGGGAATCAGTGTGCCGTCTGCGCTGCGGAGGGGGCGAAACTGCGGCGCACGATGGCGGGGAGTTGCGCGCCTTGCACCAGTCCGCGCAGGGCGAGGTAGGCGAGAAAGGCGATCCACAGGCCGTGGTTGCCGAGGGTGGGGGCGAGTAGGCCGTGGAGGGCGAAGAAGCCCGCGGCGGCCACGGCCACGCCGAGGAGCATGCCCGAGGTGGCGGTGGTGCCTACGAAAAGGCCGTCGAGCAGAAAACCGGACATGGCGACTGGGGGGAGCAGGACGGCGTAGAGGAGATAGCTTTCGGCGGCTTGGCGCACGGCGACGGTGTCGGTGAAGAGGGCGATGAGTGCGCTGCCGCCGAGGGCAAAGACGGCGGAGAACAAGAGCGAAAGACTCGCGCCCCAAGCGAAGAGCGATCGGACGAGGCGGCGGAAACGCGCTGCGCTGCCGGCACCGACGAGGTGACCGCCCACGGCTTCGCCGGCGTAGGCGAAACCGTCCATGACGTAGCTCACGAGGGTGAAGAGTTGGAGCAGTACGGCGTTGGCCGAAAGGAGGGTGGGGCCGCGCCGACTGCCGAAGGCCGTGAACGAGAACATGACGGCGACGAGACAGAGGGTGCGGAGAAAGATGAAGACGTTGACCGTGAAGAACGCGCGCCACGCGCCGGCATTGCGGAAGGCGGCCGTGAGCCGAGGTGTGCTGCCGTGTCGCCGTAGGGTGCGGAGGGCGAAAAAGAGGGCGAGGGCGGCGCCGACCCATTGCGCGAGTAGGGTGCCGCCGGCGACGCCGATGAGTTGCAGGCCGAAACCGTGAACGAGGAGCAGGCTGGCGCCGATGTTGAGGAGGTTTTGCACCACGGCGATGAGGAGGGGCGTGCGCGCGTCTTGCCTACCGAGCAACCAGCCGTTGAGGACGTAGAGACTGAGCGTGGCGGGGGCACCCCAAATGAGCACGCGGTAGTAAGCGACGGCCTGCGCGGCCACGGGGGCGGAGGTGGTCATGAACGAGAGACCGAAATGCAGGAGGGGTGTTTGCAGGGCGATGAGGAGGGCGCCGATGCCGAGGGCGATGAGCAGACCGCGGAGGAGGAGCAGGGCGGTTTCGTCGTGTCGCTGACTGCCGTAGGCTTGGGCGGTGAGACCGCCGGTGCCCATGCGCAGAAAGTTGAAGAGGGTGTAGGTGACGGAGAAGAGGGCGCTGCCGATGGCGATGGCTGCGAGATAGTCGGACGTGCCGAGGTGGCCGGCGATGGCGGTGTCGACCCAACCGAGGAGGGGGACGGTGATGTTCGACAGGATGGAGGGGACGGCGATGCGGAGGATGGCGCGGTGCTCAGACATGGGCGGTGGGGGCAGTGGTGGGGAGGGGGACGACGAAGCGCACTTTTTGAAATGGTAGTGACGCAGGCGGCCGTCGGTGGTTCGGAGGGTGAGTTGGCCGGTGGGGGCGACGTCGACGATGTGGGCGGAGAAGGTTTCGCCGCTCGCCGCGTCGACATAGTCGTGCGCACCGTCGCGGTGATAGAGGCGGCGGAGGTATTCGCGGTGGAGGCGTTGCCGCTGCGCAAGGCGCTCATCGGGATCGGGAGGGGTGACGGCGCGGAGCAGTCGGTCGAAATGATGCGCGAAGCGGCAGAGTACTTCTTCGCGATCGACGGGCTGACCAATGATTTGCCGGAGCGAAACGGGATTCGGCGCGTCGCCGACAAATTGCTTTTGGTTGAGGTTGAGGCCGATGCCGACGAGGGTGGCGGAGATCTGCGCGCCGCTGAGGGTGTGGCGCAGGAGCATGCCGGAGATTTTGCGGTCGTGATGATAAACGTCGTTGGGCCATTTTACGCTGAGGCCTTCGGTGTAGGCGTCGAGGGTGTGTGCGACGGCGAGGCAGGCGATTTCGGAGAGAAAAAACTGCTCGCCGGCGGTGATGTGTTCCGGCCGAAAGAGGAAACTGAAGAGGAGGTTTTCGCCGCGCGCACTTTCCCACACGGTATTCACTTGTCCGTGGCCGTGGGTCTGGTAGTCGGTTGTGACGAGCTGGATTTTTCTTGGCGCGCTTGTTGTTGAGGACGGTGGTTGTGTCCGATACGTTCTCGTCCGGCGTGTTTTCTCCGTTCTTTCTTGCTTTCTTGTTTTTATTGTAGAGGGCATGTTCTCTTTTTGAACTCTCGCTGTTTTCCATTCTTCTTTCCCTTTCTTCTTCAATGAGGGCACGTTCTTCGAGGGCATCCTCGCGAAGGAGTTCCATCGTGGTGGGGACTTCGGCGAAGTGGTGGCGCTGCCAGTGGGGAGGGAGTTCAGAAAAAGCGGTCTTGCTCATGGTCGGGGCGGAAAGTGCGGGGCGGACGGAGGGGGAAGGCGTTGACGTAGTGACGGATGCGGAAGGGCGGCTCGCCGCCGACGAGGGTGATGATGTCGAAGCGAAAGGGGATGTTGCCGAGACGGTTTCGACGAATGTAGGCGATGGCAGCGAGCGAAAGACTCTCTTGTTTGTAGCGATCCACGGCGGCCGCGGGATTTTCCCAACGGTCGTCGCTGCGCGTTTTCACCTCCACGAAAACGAGTTCGCCCCAATCGTCGGCGATGAGGTCAACTTCCAACGGATGGCAGCGCCAGTTGCGTTCCAATATGTGGTAGTCGCGCTCGAGCAGGTATTGGCAGGCGGCGGTTTCACCGACTTTTCCCAATTCGTTGTGTAGAGCCATGAGAGAGGGTGTGAGTGGGGACGAAATGCTGACGCTTTGGCGCGGAAAGTACGCAACTTATCTTCTGCGTTTGAAGAAATCGCTCATCAGTGCACCGCATTCTTCGGCCAGAACGCCGGAAGTGACTTGCGTCTTGGGGTGCAACGCTTGGGGCGCGTAGACACTGAAACCGCGTTTCGGGTCGGCGGCGCCGTAGACGACGCGACTGATCTGCGACCAGCCGAGCGCACCGGCGCACATCACGCAGGGTTCGACGGTGACGTAGAGCGTGCAGTCGTTGAGATACTTCTCCCCGAGTTGTCCGGCTGCGGCGGTCACCGCTTGCATTTCGGCATGGGCGGTGACATCATGCAGCGTTTCGGTGAGGTTGTGGCCGCGGGCGATGATCGTGTCGCGGCAAACCACCACGGCACCGACCGGGACTTCTCCGCGGTCGGCGGCGGCGTGGGCTTCTTCCAAGGCGCGACGCATGTAGTGTTCGTCGGTCATGTTGTGTTTCTTTGAAAGATTAGCGTTGTGGATTGTTGGTGTGCGCGTCATTCCACGCTTTTCATGGAAAGTGCAATGCGGCCGCGGGCTTCGTCGATTTCTAGCACACGAACGCGCACCTGTTGTTGCACGTGCACCACCTCATTCGGGTCGCGTACAAAGCGGTCGGCGAGTTGCGAAACGTGTACCAAACCTTTCACCTTGATACCGAGGTCGACAAACGCGCCGAAGTTGGTGACGTTCGTCACAACGCCCGGCAGAATCATGCCGATTTCCAAATCGTCGATGGAGTGAATACCTTCTTCAAACGAGAACACCTCCGCTTTTCCGCGAGGGTCGCGTCCCGGTTTGTCCAGTTCCGCGAGAATGTCGGTGAGCGTGGGCAGACCTACGTCGGCCGTGCAGTAGCGTTTCAAGTCCAAACGTTTGCGCGCTTCGGCATCGGCGATAAGTGCGGGCACGTCCAGTCCGGCGTCGGCCGCCATGTGTTGCACGATGTCGTAACGCTCGGGGTGCACCGCCGTGTTGTCCAGTGGGTTCTTCCCGTCGACGATGCGCAGAAAACCGGCGCACTGTTCAAAAGCCTTTGCGCCGAGCCGCGGCACTTTGAGGAGTTCGCGGCGCGAGCCGAAGGGGCCGTGTGTCGTGCGATACTCCACAATTTTCTTCGCCAGTGCCGCACCGAGACCGCTCACATAGGTAAGCAAGTGTGCAGAAGCCGTGTTGAGATTCACACCCACGGCGTTCACGCAACTCTCCACCGTTTGATCCAAGGAGCGTTTCAGCGCGCCGGCGTCCACATCGTGTTGATATTGTCCCACCCCGATGGCTTTCGGATCGATCTTCACGAGTTCTGCCAAAGGATCGGCGAGTCGGCGACCGATCGAAACGGCGCCGCGCACCGTCACGTCATAGTCCGGAAACTCTTCGCGCGCGGTGGCCGAGGCCGAATAGACCGAAGCACCGTCTTCGCTCACCAAGAAAATCTCCACGCCCTCGACGTGCAACCGCGCACAAATTCTTCCGTCTCGCGTCCGGCCGTTCCGTTGCCGATCGCCACGGCTTCCACCGCATAGTCCTTGAGCAAGCGGCGCAAAGTTTGTTCCGAACGCACGGTTTCGTTCTTGGGTGGGTGCGGATAGATGGTTTCGTTGTGGAGCAGTGCGCCCTGTGCATCGAGACACACCACCTTACAGCCCGTGCGGAAACCGGGGTCGATGCCCATGATGCGGCGTTGTCCGAGCGGCGCCGCCAACAGCAACTGCTTCAAGTTGGTGGCGAAAACACGGATTGCTTCTTCGTCCGCCTGTTCTTTGCTCGAGGCCGCAAACTCCGTCTCGATGCTCGGGCGCAACAAACGTTTGTAGGCATCGCCGGCTGCCATTTCCACTTGTTCGGCGGCTCGCGTACCGCTCTTCACATAGCGTCGTGCCACCTGTTCCGTGGCGCGCTCATCGTCGGCCGGCGTGATCGTCACGCGCAGCACCCCCTCACTCTCGCCGCGGCGCATCGCCAACAAGCGGTGGGAGGTGCAGCGTTTCAGCGGTTCGCTCCATTCGAAATAATCGCGATATTTGGCCGCTTCCGGTGTTTCCGATTTGCCTTTCACCGCCTTCGACGTGATCACCGCCTCGCGGCTGTAGATCCGGCGCAGCGTTTGGCGCGAATGTTCATCTTCGCTGATCTGTTCGGCGATGATGTCGCGCGCCCCTTGCAGTGCTTCGTCCACCGTGCCCACTTCGTCCGTCAGAAAACCTTCGGCTTCCTGCTCCGGATCGCTGTTCGGGCGCAGCAACAGGCGTTGCGCGAGTGGTTCGAGTCCTTTTTCGCGTGCCATCTGTGCGCGAGTGCGGCGTTTGGGTTTGAAAGGTAAATAGATATCTTCGATTTCCGTCGCATCCCAACAAACCGTGATGCGCGCTCGCAGTTCGTCGGTCAGCGCACCCTGTGCCTCGATGGTTTCGAGCACAAAAGCCTTGCGATGCTCCAGTTCGTCGAGCTGACGATGCTGTTCGGCCACAGCGGCCACAGCCACTTCGTCCAGACCGCCCGTCGCTTCTTTGCGGTAACGGGAAATAAACGGTATCGTGGCGCCCTCGTCGAGGAGGGCGATGGTTTGTTCTACTTGTTTTTCGCGGAGGTTCAACCGCTGAGCGATGAGTTGAATGGGCGTCATGGGGCGCGTTTTTGGGGTTACACGACGTAAAAGTACAACTTTCGCAGCGGCTTACCAAGCCACGCTTGCGAAAACTTTGGCTCAAAAAAAGCCTCGACATACCCGAAAGTGTATGCCGAGGCCGATGGGGGAAATACTGCGAAGCAGAAAGGCATTAAGCCTTCACGCGGTTCTGATAAGAGCCGTCGCGCGTGTCTACTTCCACGAGTTCGCCGGTTTCGATGAAGAGGGGAACGCGGATCTTCGCACCCGTTTCGAGGGTAGCGTCCTTCAGCGTGTTCGTTGCCGTGTCACCGCGCAAACCGGGTTCTGTGTAGTCGATGCGAAGCACCACCTTGATGGGCATTTCTGCATAGAGGATTGTCTCCGTCGAAGCGTCGCTCACCACCGTCACCACGTCGCCTTCCTTCATGTAGTCCACACCCGTGATGAGGTCGCGAGAGATGGGCACTTGGTCGAAAGTTTCTTGGTTCATGAAGAGGTAGTCTTCACCCTCCTGGTAGAGGTATTGATAGGGGCGACGTTCCACGCGCACGTCTTCGAGGGCTTCGCCGATGTTGAAGCGCTTTTCGAGCACGCGACCGCTCACCACATCCTTGAGGGTGGTGCGCATGATGGTGTTACCCTTACCGGGCTTCACGTGGAGGAAGTCGATGCAGAAGTAGAGCTTGCCGTCCATGCGGATGCAAACGCCCTTCTTGATGTCCTGAGATTTGATCATGAGATTATCGTTGTGTAGTATATTTCTATTGCGCCGCAAATTTAGCGTTTTATTTTGAGCTGACATGCTTTCGAGGACGAAAACTCGTCGAAATGGCTTGACACTGTGTACTTTCAAACAAATCATTCGTTTTTCATAGGCTCTAATCCATGAATAACACCGTGGGTTTTGCCTCGCGGCCGGGGCGCGTAGCCCCGAAGAGCGATACCAGCAATTGCCGATAGAACGAGCATTCACTCGCGTCCCGAGCAGGCGGACGGAAAACGCTTTGGGGATTTTGAGATGGATTTGATTATGGATTCTCACAACCACGCCATACTCACAATCGTGGAGCGTTCAACAAATATGCTCTTCATGACCAAACTTGCCCATGGGAAGAAGTCCGAGCCGTTGGCCAAAGTGGTCAGACGTCTGCTGCTACCCTACAAGAAACACATCAAGACCATAGCCACCGACAACGGCCCTGAATTTGCCGCACACAAGCTCATTACAAAGTTTTTGGGAGCGGTCGTTTATTTTGCCGATCCTTATGCCTCATGGCAAAAGGGAGCGATAGAAAATACAAACAAACTCATCAGACAATATATTCCAAAGCACACCAACTTCGATAATCTTACCGATAAAAAGATTGCAAGTATACAGAAGAAAATCAACAGTAGATCCAGACAAAAGCTGAGGTTTGAAACACCCAAAGCTGAGTTCTTCAAAAGAATAGCCTAATTTTGCACTTGCCGGTTGACTCTACGGATGGAACTATACACGACAGTCACCCTAACTTTAGTAGAAAGACAAAAAAATGGCGAAAACAGCACGAATGAAATTTATAACAGCAGAGGTTCATAGAAAGATTATCAATCAAGAGTTGTTTGATAAGATTTCAAAGGTGAACATCCTTGATGGTCAGTATGAGGAAATACCATTAATTACCAGGTATAAAAGTGTAGATTTCTTGAAGGATTATTTCAGTAGCGAAGAAATCTCTTTATACCTCGTGTCAATGGCTCAAATGTTGCTGTTTGATAGCAGAACTTACTTTCGAAAGCTATATTCATCGACGGAAAAGCAAAGAATATTCAGTTGTTTGACCTTTGTTGATTTTGATGATGAAGTGGATGATGTTGGTTTTTGTATTCCAAATCTATTTTTTAGTACACTATCGACTGTGGAGTATCTGAATAATCCTCTAGATGAAACGGGATTTAATTACAGGTTTGCCACAATGTATGCCCCAATACTTAAAGATCAACAGGTAAAGATCTATAAGACTCATACGGAGCAGGGTGGAGTGGATACTAACCGGATCTATCTCGTGTTTCCAGATGATTGTAATAGTGGATTTTGATATATGTAGAGTGTTAGACTAGCTGGATGAGGAGTGCTTGAATAGAAAAAGGCTGCATAGCCAAGAGGGCTGCATACCACCCATTCGCGACATGTCTATAATGTACGCGTACGCACGTGCGCGCGTCCAGTGTTTTTCTGTTTTTGCCTTCACCTCTTCACATTTTTGGCGTAAATCGTTGATCGATTGTGTGTTACGTGTGAAGGCTTCACCCTTTTGCCTTCACCGATTTTTTGCAACGAATGTCGTGCAAGGTGTTGTATATCAGATTGTTGCGGTGAATGTGAAGGTGAATGCAGAGTTTTCCTTCACACGCAATCGATTGATCTACAGTTTGTTGTGGGCTAATGTGAAGGGTGAAGGCAAAAATGGCAAATTCGCTGAGAGCGCGGGCGCGTATATACGCGTAGGCGTGTGTCCTGCGCGTAGGGTGAAAGGGATTTTGTGCGGGGTAGGGAGGTTTTGAGAGAAACAAGGGAGGAAGTCGCGAAAAGTGGGGACGTTTGGAGAGAAAGTCGGCTTGTATTTTTCGAACGGAGTGGGGGAGGGGAAGAAAAACAATTTGTCTTGCTCGGTTGTGCTTGGTCTTTTCCGTGTAGTACGTTTGCTTTTTGATTTTGTCCTTTGGTTTTTCCGTGATGTCCTTTTACTTTTCGTTCTTGGCTTTCTTATTTTGGCACCCCTTTCTCCATTTTGATATTGTTCCGTCTGTGGTTAGATGAAAAAACGCCTACTTTCTCCTTTTCCTCGCCTGACAAAGTCGAAATAGGGACGAAATACAAGCAAAAACACCCCGTCAAACTGATTTTTTCGGCGTAAAATGAGATTTTGGGCGAGAAAATCCAGTGCGGAGAAGAAGGAAATGCCCCGAAAAAGGTGGTTTTTGCCCCCAAAGTGGCCGAAATGGCCGAAAAAGGGCGGTTTTGGGGTGAAAATGATGGGGAGGGGATGAAGCGAAAAAAACGGACTTGACTACCGATTTTTGCAACGCTATGAAGTGGCAAAATGAGTTGAAATGAATTTTTCTCGCATTTTTTTTCGTGGAAGTCTTGCAGGGAATGGATAAATGCCCTACCTTTGCACTCGCAATCGGGAAGCAACGCTCTTGCAAGAGAGGGATGCGCTTTGATTCGCGACGAGGCAGCAAAAGTGCTGCTGTGATCTTTGAAAGTCTTACATAACAGATTGTAGAGAAGTACAAGGAACAATCGATCATGAAGCTTTTCTTTTCTTTCGGGAAAGAAGTTGCTTCGGGTAAAATGAATTGTACCGTCAAATTCTACTCCTAAACAAAATAAAGGATACAGGAACCTGAGCGACAAAAACAGAAAACAAACAAATATCATATTTACAATGAAGAGTTTGATCCTGGCTCAGGATGAACGCTAGCTACAGGCTTAACACATGCAAGTCGAGGGGCAGCATGGAAGAAGCTTGCTTCTTCTGATGGCGACCGGCGCACGGGTGCGTAACGCGTATCAAACCCTGCCTCATACTCGGGGATAGCCTTTGCGAAAGTAAGATTAATACCCGATGTTATTAGTTCTCCGCATGGTGGACTAATCAAAGATTTATCGGTATGAGATGGTGATGCGTCCGATTAGGTAGTAGGCGGGGTAACGGCCCACCTAGCCTTCGATCGGTAGGGGTTCTGAGAGGAAGGTCCCCCACACTGGAACTGAGACACGGTCCAGACTCCTACGGGAGGCAGCAGTGAGGAATATTGGTCAATGGACGAAAGTCTGAACCAGCCAAGTAGCGTGCAGGATGACGGCCCTCCGGGTTGTAAACTGCTTTTAGTTGGGAATAAAAAAAGGGACGTGTCCCTTATTGTATGTACCTTCAGAAAAAGGACCGGCTAATTCCGTGCCAGCAGCCGCGGTAATACGGAAGGTCCAGGCGTTATCCGGATTTATTGGGTTTAAAGGGAGCGTAGGCGGATTGTTAAGTCAGCGGTTAAAGGGTGTGGCTCAACCATACATTGCCGTTGAAACTGGCGATCTTGAGTGCAGACAGGGATGCCGGAATTCGTGGTGTAGCGGTGAAATGCTTAGATATCACGAAGAACTCCGATCGCGAAGGCAGGTGTCCGGGCTGCAACTGACGCTGAGGCTCGAAAGTGTGGGTATCAAACAGGATTAGATACCCTGGTAGTCCACACAGTAAACGATGTATACTCGCGGTTTGCGATAGAGTGTAAGCCGCCAAGCGAAAGCATTAAGTATACCACCTGGGGAGTACGCCGGCAACGGTGAAACTCAAAGGAATTGACGGGGGCCCGCACAAGCGGAGGAACATGTGGTTTAATTCGATGATACGCGAGGAACCTTACCCGGGCTTGAACTAACGGTGACAGATCTAGAGATAGATTTTTCTTCGGACACCGTTGGAGGTGCTGCATGGTTGTCGTCAGCTCGTGCCGTGAGGTGTCGGCTTATGCCATAACGAGCGCAACCC
>BNJS01001499.1_pt1:35000-237500 | contig 1145108 bp, 1204 predicted proteins | sample 8540461 | NCBI WGS metagenome assembly BNJS01 (sample SAMD00202454, study PRJDB9452) | human saliva metagenome | isolation source: human saliva | place: Japan
CCGCTACAACAAAGTGAACGCGGCGCTGCTGCCGGATACTCCTCGCGAGACGATGGAATTGCCGCAGGCCGACATCAGTCGGCGACTGGAGGTGCAGCAGGTGCCGGTGTGCCGTGATGTCGAAACGCGGGTGGGCGACCGCACGACGCGCTTGAACTTCGTTTTGACCGATCGCCCCGCTGCGGTGCTGAACTTCGATTTCCTCCGCAACACGGTTTTTGTCTTGGACTACGACCGCCGAGAAATTCGGATCAAACAATGAGAGGTTCCCCACGGGGAACCTCTTTTTTTGGGGAAATGCGCTCCAGGCAGGAGCCTGCTGTACTGTAAACTATCGTATAGTATGGAAAATCCGTGTTTGCTGCACGATAATATGGAGTGAGGGGGAAGAGACGTGGTAGGGTGTTTTAATGGATGCAATGGTTCAAACTAGGCCTTCCCTTTTATCATGTCAGAAGTTATATCGCTCATTTCAAAGGTCTTTGAATATTCTGGCAGCTTATGTCGTTTTTTGATTGCTATGTCCAATTCGTCTTTGAATCCAAGACCAACAAAGTAATGAGCTACAAAAATATCAACCATATCTGTATTTGTAATCGTTGTTTGATTTCTGTCTGCATACTCTTTGAATTGCTCCCGGTTTGTCAAGTACCAACCACAGATCTCCAATTCGTCATCGCTCAAGATGTGTTCTTGAAATCGTTCTCGATAATCAAGAAATTCTATGAAACGTGCAGGAGCAATCCCTTTTAGAGTTTTTCTCATCAATAATAGAAATGCTTCGATGTCATCAATAGAAGCTGCCCAAGGGTATAAGTCCTCGTCAGCTTTTTCCAATAGGAGCCCAAGGTCTGTCTGAATGCTCCCGTACCGTAAGTCAGTAACAATGATAGATCGCACGTTCTGAATGTTCTTGTTTTTAGGTGGTAGAGCTTCTTGTTCTTGTTTTTTGCATCGTAGATGTTTACATCCTGCCCACCAAGGAGGATCTTTTCTACGCGTTTACATTGGTTATATCCTAATTGAATGGCCTTCTGAAAGTCGGATTTTATGCGAGAGTATGACTTTATAGGATCTCGAAAAGGTGCTCGAAAGCCGCAATTTTTTATCTCTACTATAATGCATATATTCTCATAAATGATCAGCAAGTCATTTTCTGCTACACCATCAACGCTGTAGTTAGTGAAAATTTTGGTCTTTGATGGGAAGAATCGCTTAAAGACGTTCACGACCTTTTTTTCGAATTCAAGGGATTTGTTTTTCAGGTACTTGCTTGTAGAGGTACTTTTAGTTAGTGCTTCATCCAACCTGAAGTATAAACTCTCAAAAAGGAATTTATTCAAAGGGAAAAGGCATTTTTGTTTTCCCAAAATTAAAGGGTGTGATTCAAAGTGACGCTTATCAGCATAGTAAATTGTTTTCCCTTTCATTGCATCTTTGTCATAAGTGAAGAAGTCAATGATGCATTGCAAACTTTGGGAGTTTATATTGATGTCTTGTAACTCTTTTTGATCGTGTATGAACAGGGAAACTAAAGGAGGTGGTGCAAACTCTTCCAGTAGATTCAGTGGAGTGTCAAATCCTCTTTCCTCATTTGACAATTGTACATACCATTGATACGTTTGCAAAGCGAAAGTTCTTTGTAGAGTAATATCGAGAAACTTTTTATTGTTTGCTTTCGGAGATATTCGCAAAAAATCAGGGCTTCTTCGATTTTGAATCCATAATTAGATTGAATGTAGTCGTCGTAAGGTTTGAAGTATCTAATTATCCGATCTTGTGTTTGCTCCTCGTACCTTAATACCGCATTGTTGAAGAAACTAACGAAAGTCGCTAATGAGATGTGTACTTTTTGATCTCGCTTGTCGTGATATAAATCACTACCATTAGGAAAACCTATATTGACAAAATAGGTCATTTCTATCTCATTGAGTAATATGGCGATGTTATTCCAACGTTTGTCATCCATATCGAGTTTTTCTGTCCGCCTTTCAATAGAATAGAAGACGTCTATTAAATAGAGGCTTTGTCTCATAGGAGAACTGATATGTGTGTAAAGCGAGGAAGTTTTTCGATCACTTAATTCATTGATCAGCCGCATAGCATGAAGCAGCAAGGATTCCTCCTTAACGGGAGTAAGTAACTCCTTTATATCATCAATAATTTCTTCGATTGGGCGGAGATTTTCTTTTGTGCTGTTTATCTCTTGGTAGTAACGTTGGTAAGATTGAATGATTTCCATTATATTGTGCTGATTTAATAGTCGATAATATTGAGGGGGCCGAAGGAGCTGAAGTTGTATTTTTGGCTAGTGACCTTGTTATTCTTAGTGTTGATTTTAGGTAGGTCGTATGCAAATGTACTATTTTTATTTCACTATTCGACCTGAGTTCGGCCTAAGCAATTCTCCTTTCTCTTTCGATGATCTCTATATTAAGCGAGGGCTTTTTGGGCAAGAAACTGTATGCTGCCATGGCTGCCATGAGATTCGTGGCAAATCCTCCGATGCTCCTGTGGCGCGTGTGTTCAATCTGAACGATGTTCTTCAATTCGTCGTTTACCGTCTCGATCAACGACCTTTTCCTCAGTAGAATTTTATCGCGTAGATGCATCAACGAGTTCTTCATATTCTTGCGTATGCGAGTGATCAGGTGAATGTCGTCGACAAACAATTCTTCGAAAAGGCTCTGCGAGATGTATCCCTTGTCGGCCACGAGTTTTCCGAAGATCTTTTCCGTAAACTTCTTGTTTTTCAGTGGGGTACGATCATCTGTATTGGCTGGTGTCAACTGCCATTGGACGATTTCTCCGCGGTCGTTGATAATGATGTGCAGTTTGAAACCGAAGAACCACCCCATAGTCCCTTTGCCGCTTGTGGCAAATCCCCGAAAGGTTTTGTGCCTTCTCGATCGCTTGTCGTGACACACCCGAATGGGGGTGGAGTCAATGATCGAGATGCCGGTGCAATCGCCCAAACAACAGTTGTTGAGAAACAAATAAAGTTTGAGAGAAACCATTTGCTCACGTTCCACAAAGCGATTGTAAGAGAGCACGACGGGAAAGTGTTGTCGCCACTCTTTGCAGATCATTTGGGTGTAGAAAGCCTTGAGTGTTCGGTAGCCCGAGAGGTGAAAAGAGGATGAGAATGGTGATAATTTCGCTGTCGCTCATCTTAAAAGCGCGATTTCTCCTCTTTTTTCCGTCTTCGCCAATCGCTTTTTTCTTGAACTGCGGTTCAATTTGCTTACAGAATTCGTCGACCGAATAAAAGATTTCCGTTATCTTTGCAGTGTTATCAGTGTTCATGTGGAATAGTAACTATTTGGATATCAGTTATAAAGTTACGAATTTCTTGCCACGTGAACAAGTTTCCCACCGATTAAGTTACTTAGTCGGTGGGATTATTTTTAGAGGAAATGCTTAGACCGAACTCAGGTCTATTCGCATCGCTCGTGCAAAGAAAGGGGATTAAAAAATAAGAGGAAACAAGGTCTACATTGAGCAGAATAGAAACGAAGCAACCCCAAGTAGGGGTTGCTTCGTTGTGTATAAGGAGCAGCGCACGCTACGCTTATTGGATTTCGACGACGGTGATGCCGGCGCCGCCGAAACGGATGTCTTCGTCGCGGTAGTGGGTCACGCCGCCGACGGTGTCGAGATATTGGCGGATAACGGTGCGCAGGGCGCCGGTGCCGGTGCCGTGGAGGATGCGCACGCGGTGCTGCTCGAGGAGGATGGCGTCGTCAATAAAATAGTGGACGGCGGCGAGGGCTTCTTCGCCACGCATGCCGCGCACGTCGAGTTCGGGACGGAAATGGAGCTTCTTTTCATAGACGGCGTCGCGCGTCTCCTTGCTGATGAAGGTCGAGACCTGCGAGGGGGAGATTTTCTCGGCCGGGCGGTCGGTGACTTCGAGGCGGTTGAGGGGGACGGTAGTGGTCATGACGCCGAAGAGGACGCGAGCGGTTTTGCCTTGGAGACTCTGCACTACGCCGACGGAGGTTTGCCCCTTGATGCGGACGTAGTGTCCCACTTGGGGTTTGATGGCTTTGGTGGGGGCGGCGGGTGCGCCCTTGTCGGCGGCGAGGGCACCGAGGAGGTTGCCGAGGGCGGGACGGGCGGCGGGGGCGTTCTTCTTGCGCTCCTGACGGCGACGAATTTGATCCATCTTGCGGGTGATGGCATCGTCTTGTGCGCGGTCGGCTTTTTCCTTCATCTCGTCGCGGAAGTCTTGGAGTTCTTGGCGTGCGGCACGGGTGCGCTCACGGTCTGCTTGGCTTTCCTTGATGGCGCGGATGGTGTTTTCGATGGCGGCGTTGGAGGCTTGGAGCAGGCGCTCGGCTTCCTGGCGGGCATCGGAGAGGACTTCGCGCTTGCGCTGCGAGAGGGTGGTGAGTTCTTCCTCGTAATGCGAGATGGTCTGTTCGAGTTTCTTCTCGCGGTCGTGGATGTTGCGGCGCTTGTTTTCCCAATACATTTTGTCGCGGACAATGTCTTGGAGATATTTGTCGCTCATCACATAGTCTTTGCCCACGAGGTCGGAGGCGTAGCGAATGACGTCGTCGGGGATGCCGATTTTGCGGGCGATTTCGACGGCGAAGGAGCTCCCGGGATTGCCGATCTGGAGCATGAAGAGGGGTTGCATCTTGGAGCGGTCGTAGAGCATGGCGCCATTGGCCACGTTGGGACTGCTCTCGGCGAAGTGCTTGAGGTTCTGATAGTGGGTGGTGATGATGCCGCAGGCGTTGCGGTCGACGAACTTGCGAAGGATGGCTTCGGCGAGGGCGCCGCCGATTTGGGTTCGGTGCCGCTACCAAATTCGTCGATGAGGAGGAGGCTGCGCGAGGAGCAGTTTTTCATCATCGCCTTCATGTTGAGCAGGTGGGAGGAGTAGGTGGAGAGATCGTTCTCGAGGCTCTGCTCGTCGCCGATGTCGATGAAGATGTCGTCGAAGATGCCGGCGCAGGAGTTTTCGCGGGCGGGGACCGGGAGTCCGCACTGGAGCATATATTGGAGCAGTCCGACGGTTTTGAGGCAGACGGACTTGCCGCCGGCGTTGGGGCCGGAGATGAGGAGCAGGCGAGCGCGATCGCGGAGGGTGACGTCGAGGGGAATCATCTTCTTGCCGTGGCGCTCGAGGCTCTGCTGGAGGAGGGGGGTGACGGGCTTCGACCCAGTCGATGCGCGGTTCGGCTTGCAGACGGGGAACGACGCAGGCGAACTGCTCAGAGAAGACGGCGAGGGCGCGAAGGTAGTCGATGTGGGCGAGAAACTGCATCGAGTGGAGAATGTCCTTGATGTGGGGACGAATCTCGGAGGAGAGGATCTGCAGGATGCGGATGATCTCGCGGCGTTCGGCGGCTTTGAGTTCGCGAATACGGTTGTTGGCATCGACGACGGCGGCAGGTTCGATGAATACGGTTTTACCGGTGGCACTCTCGTCGTGGATGATGCCTTTGATCTTGCGCTTGAGGGCGGGAGCGACGGGGATGACGAGGCGGCCGTCGCGGAGGGTGGGGGAGACGTCGCGGTCGATGTAGCCATCGGCCTGCGCTTGGTTGATGATGGAGCGGAGGGAGTGGCTGATGCCGCGCGAGGTGACCTCGATGGTGTGGCGAATGTTGAGGAGCTCGGGGGTGGCGGTGTCCTTGATTTTGCCGTATTTGTTGAGGACGCGATCGATGCGGGCAATGAGCTGAGGGAAGCAGCCTACGCCGTCGGTCATGCGGGTGAGCGCTGGATAGAGGGGCGTGGTGCCGGTCTCGGAGGGGGATGCCTCGGCGGTTTCGGCATCGAGGGCTTCGCCTTCGTCTTCGTCGCGGGCGGCACGGAGGAAGCGCACGAGGCTCACCACGGTTTGGAGCGAGCGTTTGAGGTCGAAGAGATCGAGCTCTTCGAGATAGGTGCGTTCGGGGCGAATGCGCATGAGGGGTTGGCGCACGTCGTAGAAGTTTTCTTCGTAGACGTCTTCTTCTGTGGCCATGAAGCGGGCGAACTCCTGCGCTTGGGCGAGGGATTCGCGCACGGTGTCGAAGTCAGTGGAGAAGGTGACGTGGTGGTCGACCCACTCGGTGCCGAGACTCGACATGCAGCGCCCTTTGAGGAGGGTGCGCACCTCGGAGAAACCGATTTTGCGTTCGAAATTATCGGGATAGATCATAAGAGGCTGTTTTTATTTTGCTGCAAAGTTACGGAATAATCTGCGCATAGGGAAACGCCTTTGGCGTCGCGCGGTATATCGTGTATGCGAGCGCGGTGAAATTGCGCGGGAGTAAGGTGGCGGTTCGCGAGTTTTTTTGTAACTTTGCAAAACAACGTTCTCCCATCGGTGGATCCGCCCACCCGGTCGGCGCACAATCGGCGCTGCGATACCGGGGACAGGGAAGAAGTGGGCGACGCCATCGCGCGGCGCGAAATCAAAAATATGACACAACCTACGCTCAAAGAAAAACTGCGCGCGGATTGCTTTGGGGTACCCTGAGCAACGGTGCACAACAGGTGCTGACCTTGGTGTTCGGCATCTGGTTGGCGCGTATGCTCACGCCGGACGACTACGGCATGGTGGGGCAGTTGGCGATCTTTTCGCTCATTGCCGCCACAATTCAGGAAAGCGGTTTCACGGCGGCGCTGACGAACCGTCCGACGGTGGAGCACCGCGACTACAATGCGGTGTTTTGGTTTTGCCTGCCGCTGAGTGTGACGCTCTACGCCTTGCTTTTTGCGGCGGCGCCCTTGATTGCTGCGTTTTTCAAAAACGAGGAAATCACAGCGCTGGCGCGCTATCTCTTTCTCTCGTTCATCATTTCGGGACTGGGGATTGTGCCGAGTGCGCGCTTATTCAAATCGATGCGAGTGCGCGAACGTACGCTCTCGAACCTCACGGCGCTCGTGGTTTCGGGCGTGGCGGGCATCGTGTTGGCCTACCGGGGTTTTGCTTATTGGGGATTGGCGACACAAACGCTGGTGTATGTGACCGTGAACACGGCGATGTATTGGATTTTCGCAGGCTGGCATCCCACGTTGGAGTGGGATTTCAAACCGGTGCGCGAAATGGTGGGGTTCAGCAGTTGGCTCTTGCTGACCAACCTGCTCAACCACGTGAACAATAACTTCTTCTCCCTCATTCTCGGCCGTTTTTTCGACGCACGGATGGTGGGCAACTATACCCAAGCCAACAAGTGGAACTTCATGGGGCACTCGGTGGTGACAGGACTGGTGAACGGCGTGGTGCAACCGATCTTTGTCGCCACGGCCGACGACGTGGAACGACAAGCGCGCGTGTTTCGCAAAATGCTGCGCTTCACCTGCTTTTTGGCCTTCCCCGTGATGTTCGGTATCTCGATTGAGGGGCGCGAACTGATCGTGATTGCGCTTGGCCGGAAGTGGCTGGAGTCGGCAGACATGCTGATGATGCTCTGCGTGAGCGGCGCTTTTCTGCCCGTAGTTTCGCTCTATACGCAATATCTCCTCTCTCGCGGTCGCTCGGTGGTGTATCTGCTCGGGCTGGCGGCGATGGTCGCGGTGCAACTGGCCGTTGCGTTAGTCATGTATCCCTACGGCGTGACGGCGATGCTCGTACCCTATGTGGGCGTCAATGTGCTGTGGGTGGCGGTGTGGCACGTTTTGGTGCAACGCCTCCTGCCCGTGAAAGCGCTTGAGGCGGCGGCCGATGTGCTGCCCTACTTGGCGACGGCCGTCGGCGTGATGGGGTTTACCTATTGGAGTGTGGAACAATGGCAGCTCTTGCCCGTGTGGGCACTGGCGGCGAAGGTCGCCATGGGCGCGGCGCTCTATCCGGCGGTGCTGTGGTGCTGCGGATCGGAGATGCTGCGAGAGAGTGCGGCCTATCTGTTCAAAAAAAGAAAAAAAGACCTTGACCATGACGACAATTCCTTTGTTTTTTTCACCTTCGACGAGCATTATGTTGTGCCGGCGCTGGTGGCGTTTCACTCCTTGTTGACGAACGCCGATCGGCACTACCGCTACCGCTTGCATGTGTTGTACCCCGGCATTTCGGAAGGGCACGTTTCCGTATAGCGGCGGTGGTGGCGCATTTCGAAAAATGCCGAAGTGCTGTTTCACGACACGTCGAGTTATGAAGCGGAATTGGAATCATGCGCTGGAAAAATCGCATTTTTCGAAAGAAATCTATTTCAAACTCTGCGCGCCGACGCTGTTTCCGGAATATGATCGGATTTTGTGTTCGGACGTCGATGTGGTGTTCACGGGCGATGTCTCCTCGGCCTACTTCGCACATCCCGATGAGGATTTTTATTACGCCGGCGTTGACACGATTCTCCCCACGGATCGCCTGCCGCTCTATGCCTCGTTTGACGAGGAGGAACAACACTGGTTGGCGCGTGAGATCTGTGCGAACTTCTTGTTGCTGAACCTCACGACGTTGCGCCGCGACGACATGCAGCGGCGCATGACCGACTACTACAAGGCAAACTATGCGCGATTGCCCTTTCCCGAGCAGGACTGCATGGCGATTTGCGCCCGCGGCAAGGTGCGTCCGTTGAGCATGCGCTTCGGCGTGAGCAATGTCTACTATCGCGTGGACGCAGAAACAACACCATTTTATGCGCATTGTCTGTGTTTGCCCACCGATGAGAAAGAACGGCGCGCGATGTTCAAAGCGGCACTGGCCGAACCGATACAACTGCACTACATCGGTGCGGAAAAACCGTGGAACAGCTGCGGAGTGCCGAAGCAGGGCGTGTGGATGCGCACGCTGTGGGAGTCGGGACAGACGGCTTACTATATCAAATGTCTGCCGGGCATCCTGCGACAGAAGTTCGGGCGCTACAGTTTGCGCCGCTTTCTCGGCAAACTCGCGAAGAAAATCAAGCAATGATAATCGCTTCGGCACGCCATGGCGTGCGCCACAAAGCAGAAAACGATGTACGGAAAAAATAAAATCGTGGTTTACACCTCCGGAACCTTCGATATGTTCCACTCGAACCACTTGAAAATGATCAAATATGCCCGCGGACTGGGCGATACGCTCATCGTGGGCGTGAGCACCGACGAACTGGTAAGCAGTTACAAGCGCCCGCCCGTGATCCCCTTCGAAGAACGATTGGCAATTCTCGAAGCACTGCGCTATCCCGATGTGGTGATTCCGCAACGTACGCTCGATCACACCGAGATCGTCAAAAAACTTAACATCGACGTGTTCGTTGTCGGCGATGACTGGACGGGAAAGTACGACTATCTCAAAGACTTGGGTGTGGACGTGTTTTATTTCCCCTACGGCGACGGCGTGAGTTCGACCAAAATTAAAGAAGAGGTGCTGCGCAATTACCAAGACCTCAAAAGTAAGGTGGAAACGCGCGTGAATCCTGAAGTGCGCGTTAAGCCCGAATAAAACATGGCTATGCAATATCCGCTGATCGTGGGTGGTGCCGGCGGCATCGGCCGCGCCATCGCGCAAGTCTTGGCGGCACGTCCCGAAGTGCGCCGTGTCGACATCGTCGATCGCGCCCCGCTGACGCCGCTTCATGGAGAAACACCGGGCGAAGAGAAGATCGTGGCGCACCGCTTCGATCTCGAAAGTGACGATTTCGCGTTCTTCGACCGCTTTGTGCAGGGCGACACCGATGCCCTCTTCATCACGGCAGGATTTGGGCGACTTTCGCTGTTCGGCGACCTCGACGAAGCGCACATCGAACGCTCTTTTGCCGTGAACAGTGTGGCGCCCATTCGCATCATCCATCATTTCTATCCCCGTCTGCTGAGCGCAACGCGCTTCCCCTGTGCGGTGATGGTGAGCATCGCCGGTTTCATGAGTTCGCCCTTCTTCTCGGTCTACGGCGCGACGAAGGCCGCCTTGAAAATCTTCATCGAGAGCGTGAATGTCGAACTCGAACGTGCCGATTCGCCCAACCGCCTGTTGAATGTCTCGCCCGGTTCCATTGCCGGTACCGGTTTTTCGGGGGGCGCGACCGACTTGACGCTCACCACGCCTTTGGCGCAAGAAATTATTGCGCATGCCGAGGCAGGCGACGACTTGTTCATTCCGCGTTATGACGAAGTTTTTCGTGAAGTGCTGGAGCGTTACCATGCCGATTTCCGTGCCGAAGGACGCCACTCTTACGATTACAAATTGGCTTCCGGCCGTGTAGACGCTGCGCGGCGTTGATCGGTTGGAAGTTTTTCGGCTTTGTGCCTTTCCTCACGCGTTTTTTCGCACTCGTCGCCCGAGTGGAGCGGGGCGCGTGACTTTTCTCCTAAAAAGGGGCAGTTTTCTCCCCTCGTTTTCCCAACTCCCTTGTTGAATGACCGGTAAATCCTCTCTCGACCTCTCCCGTCGTCCCGATGCAGCCTTGCAGCGGGAACTGGAAACTCGTTTTAATCCCGAAGGTTCCGACCTTCGTCGTATGCAGCACCGCATGACGGAGATGTTGCGCGTGATCGACGGCATTTGTCGCCGTCACGGCCTGCGCTATTGGCTGTGTTCCGGTACGCTCCTCGGAGCGGTGCGCCACGAAGGTTACATCCCTTGGGACGACGATCTCGACATCGAGATGATGCGCCCCGACTACGACCGCCTCATGGAGATCCTCCCCCCGAGAACTCCCCGAGGACATGGCGCTTCAAACGCCCGATACCGATGCCGGTTACTTCTTTTGTTACGCAAAAGTGCGCGATCGCCGCAGTCGCCTGTCGGAAACGAACGACTACGACCGCATTTTCGAGCATCGCGGCATCTTCATCGACATTTTCCCCTACGAGAAAATGCCGCTTCCCCTCCTGTGGGTGTCCAATCGCACCTTCGGACGCATATATAAGGTGATGCGCCACACCGACTGGACGGTCGAAACCCTGCGCTGCAAGACCCGCGCCATCTATCGCTTCAACCACCGTTTCGTCTTCCCTGTGCTGCGCGCCTTGGCACGTCTTTGCCCGACGAAAAAGCTGAATTACAGCCCCGGCATTCCTTATGACAACACGGTCTACGCCGACGAAACGTTCCCGTTGATGAACATGCCCTTCGATGGGTTCGACGCCCCAGTGCCGGCCGACTGCGATGCGTATCTGCGTCGCAAGTTCGGCGACTACATGCGCCTGCCCGATCTCGACACCATCCATCGCCACAGCGCGAAGATCACTTTCGAAGACTGAACCCCTGTAGAGATGACCGATTCCAACCTTGCCCCCGTTGCGCTGTTCGTCTACAACCGTCTCGACAACACGCGCCGCACTTTGGCCGCTCTCGCCAACAACCATTTGGCGCCGGAAACAGAACTATATATCTTTTCCGACGGCGGTCGCGACGAGCGTTCGTGGCGCGCGGTAAATGCGGTGCGCGCCTTTCTCCACGAGTTCAAGCGCACGGCCGACCGCGATCGGCGTTTTCACCGCGTCACGATCATCGAGCGCCCCGAGAATTACTATCTCGAACGCAACATCACCGAAGGCATCGCCGCCTTGTTTGCCCATCACGAGACGGTCATCGTGTTGGAAGACGACATCTGCACCGGCCCCGGCTTTCTCGCCTACATGAATCAGGCTTTTCTCCTCTATGCCGAAGATTCGCGTGTGATGCACGTCTCGGGTTTCACGCATTTTGGACTTGATCGGCGAGCATCCCGCCCTCGTTCCGTCCGAAAGCGAGAGCTATTTCACTCCCCACACCGCCGGTTGGGGATGGGGCACGTGGCGCGATCGTTGGCAAAAGCATTTTGTGCACTATGCCTCCGCCGCCGAGGCACTGGCCGGACTCACCGCCGAAGACATCGACCGGATGCAGTACGGTGGTGCCTTCCCCTGTCTGCACTCCGTCGACCACGATCCCATTCCTTGGGACGTGTGTTGGGAAATTGCCGTCTATCGCGCCGGCGGCTTGGCGCTCACGCCGGCTCGTACATTGGTGCGCAACATTGGTTTGAAGGGCGGTACGCACTTTAGTATCTCCTCGCGTTTGTTGCAGCGTTTTGTCTACGATCGTCCGCCGTTGCGCCGCGTGCTGCATCTCGCCTACCGCGTGCCGGAAGTCGATCCGCGCATCGAGGCCCTCTTCGCCCACACCATCCGCGATTGGGGCATTCGCTACACGTGGTTGGGACGATTGTTGCGCGCTGCCAAACACGCGTGGTTGCGTCGGAAAGGCTGAATTTCCGCGCAGGTAGCGCGACTTCTTGTTTCGCTGTGAAGCAAAGTGCCGAAAACCGGAAAAGGAGAAACCACCAATAGGGTGGTTTCTCCTTTTTCCGTAGGGGATGCGCTTGGCTTGTCGCCGCGAGCACAGGTGGTTCGCCGCGCGTCTGTCGAGTAACAGCGCTGCATACGAAAAAAGCCGTTTCAAAAGAAACGGCTTTTCTTGTGGTGCCACCAGGAATCGAACCGGGGACACAAGGATTTTCAGTCCTTTGCTCTACCAACTGAGCTATGGCACCAAGTGTGCAAATCGGAAACGCTAAAAGTGGTGGTGCCACCAGGAATCGAACCGGGGACACAAGGATTTTCAGTCCTTTGCTCTACCAACTGAGCTATGGCACCGAGCGGGCGTATGACCGATTTGCGAGTGCAAAAGTAGTAAGTTTTTTTCGAACTACCAAATTTCCACACTCTTTTTTGTGGCCTACGTCGGTTTTTATACCGACCGGCCGAGTGTGACTCCGTTGGGATTCAAACCCAAGACCTTCAGAACCGGAATCTGACGCTCTATTCAGCTAAGCTACGGAGCCCTTTGTACTGCAAAGTTAAGACTTGAGAACGAATAAGCCAAACGAAGTGCCGACTTTTTGTCGCGCAGCGGGCGACGTAGAGTCAACCGGCAAGTGCAAAATTAGGCTATTCTTTTGAAGAACTCTGCTTTTGGTGTTTCAAACCTCAGCTTTTGCCTTGGTCTACTATTGATTTTCTTCTGTATACTCGCAATCTTTTTATCGGTAAGATTATCGAAGTTGGTGTGCTTTGGAATATATTGTCTGATGAGTTTGTTTGTATTTTCTATCGCTCCCTTTTGCCATGAGGCATAAGGATCTGCGAAATAAACGACTGCCCCCAAATACTTTGTAATGAGCTTGTGTGCGGCAAATTCAGGGCCGTTGTCAGTGGTTATGGTCTTGATGTGTTTCTTGTAGGGTAGCAGCAGACGTCTGACGGCTTTGGCCAACGGCTCGGACTTCTTTCCATGCGCAAGTTTGGTCATAAAGAGCATGTTTGTGGAACGTTCCACGATTGTGAGTATGGTGTGGTTGTGAGCATCCACAATCAAATCCATCTCAAAGTCCCCAAAGCGTTTTCCGTCCGCCTGCTCGGGACGCGAGTGAATGCTCGTTCTCTCGGCAATGGGAAAACGCTTGTATTTGGGTCTGCGCCTATATTTGAGCTTGTGGCGGGTGTGTCGCGCCAATTCTCCGGTTGTGTCGGCATGGATCAGGTTGTAGATGCATTGATGTGAGACACCGATGCCTTCCTTCTTCAACACGCCCGATATTTGTCGTGGTGACCACTGTTCTTCGATGATGAGTTGTTTGATTCTCCACACCAATTCCGGAGCAAGGGCAGCATTGCGTGTGGAACGCTTGCGACGTTCCATCGCCTTGTCGTGCGCCTTGAACCAAATATACTTGCCCGACGGGGTGCTGTTGCGTCTTAATTCACGAGAAAGCGTGGATTGGCTGATTCCCACGATACGTGCGATCTCTTTTCTTGGGCATTTTCTTTGCAGCAAGGCAAAGATTTGCGACCTTTGCTCCGAGGTTAGTTGTTTATACATACGCAATACAAAGATAATTAATCTCCGAGAGTCCTCGAAAGGGGACTCTTTTTTTGTATTGCCGGTATCGCTCTTCGGGGCTACGCGCCCCGGCCGCTAGGCCAACCCGCGGTGTTTCATAGATTAGAGCCTATGAAAAAACGAATGATTTGTTGCACTTCGATTTTGAAAGTACGCGAAAGCTGCCACCTTGTTTCCACTGTTTGCGCTTAGTGGTCGCTTTCTTGCCCCTCCTCGTCCCCTTTTGCATTGTAGAAGGGCGGTCGCCCTTCCTTTGTTGGCGCGAGCCGCCCGGTGGCTCCCCGGCGTCTTCGGCTATCCGAAAAAGGTTTCCCCTCGTTCTGCCGCATGGGGAGAACGAGGGGAAGAAATCTATTTCTATAAGGAGTCGTCGTGGCCCACTTAGCGCACAATCGTCGCCTCACGGTCGGGACCGACGGAGAGAATCGTGATCGGTGTGCCGAGTGCCTTTTCCAAGTAGCTCACGTAGTCTGCATAGGCCTTGGGGAAGTCGGCTTCGCGGCGCATTTCCGTGAGCGGCGTGTGCCAGCCCGGCAGTTCTTCGTACACCGCCGTCCAACCTTCGGTGTCGTAGGGCATCGTTTCCGTGCGCACCCCGTCTTTTTCGTAGGCCACACACACTTTGATGGTTTCGAAGCCGTCGAGCACGTCGGCCTTCATCATCACCAAGTCCGTCACGCCGTTGATCATGATCGCATAGCGCAGCGCCACGAGATCCACCCAACCGCAGCGGCGGTTGCGTCCCGTCACGGCACCGAACTCGCGACCCACGCGGCGAATCTCCTCGCCCGTTTCGTCGAAAAGCTCAACCGGGAACGGCCCTGAACCTACGCGCGTGCTGTACGCCTTGAAGATACCCCACACGCGGCCGATGCATTGCGGTGCCACGCCCAGTCCCGTGCAAACGCCGCCGATCGTGGTCGACGACGACGAAACGAAGGGATAGGTGCCGTGGTCGATGTCGAGCAACGAACCCTGTGCGCCTTCGGCCAATACGTTCTTGCCTTCCGCGAGGGCTTGGTTGATTTCGACCTCCGTGTCAGTGATGGGGAAGCGGCGCAGATAGTCGATGCCTTCGAGCCAAGCGCGTTCTTCGTCCGTGATGTCGAAGTCCGTGAAGCCCATGTCGGAGAGCAAACGCAGGTGACGTTCCTTCAGCGCGTTGTATTTCGTGAGGAAATCGCCTTCGATGTCGCCCACGCGCAGACCCACGCGAGCCGCCTTGTCACTATAGGTGGGACCGATGCCTTTACCGGTCGTGCCCACTTTGTTTTTGCCCTTCGCCGCTTCGTAGGCGCGGTCGAGCACGCGGTGCGTGGGCAGAATGAGGTGAGCGCGGCGGCTGATGTGCAGGCGGTCGGTGATGGTATAGCCTGCGGCTTCCAGTTCGTGCGCCTCGGCCATGAACAGGTCGGGCGCAATGACGCAACCGTTGCCGATCAGATTCAGTTTACCGGAATCGAAGATACCCGAGGGGATCGAACGGAGCACAAATTTCTTTCCGTCGAAGATGATGGTGTGTCCGGCATTGGGGCCGCCGGCAAAGCGCGCCACCAAATCGTAGCGCGGAGTGAAATAGTCGACGACCTTGCCTTTGCCTTCGTCGCCGAACACGATGCCCAACAGGGCATCTACCTTACCTTTTGTCATGGTGCAGTTGGGGGGATTGGGGCGGCGCGCAGTGCACACCGCGAAATCATGATTACACTGCCACAAAGTTACGCTTTCTTGAGCGCCTGTGCAAAAAAATCTTTGTATATTTGTGCCATCATCCAATTAGACTTTACTCAATATGACGACTACTCTTGAGCTCCGTGTGCGTCCGGAAGTGGCTTACGATGCGGCACGCCTGCGCAGTGTGGTGGCCGAAAATCTCGGCATCGCCCCCCGTGAGATCACGCAAGTGCGCATTGTGCGCCGCAGCATCGACGCGCGCCAGCGCAACGTGATGGTCAATCTCGGCGTGCAGATTTGGGTGGGTGAACAGCTCGCCGAACTCGCCTATACCCCCATTCGCTACGGCGATGTCTCGCAGGCGCCGCAAGCCGTCGTGGTCGGCGCAGGCCCCGCAGGGCTCTTTGCCGCCTTGCGCCTGATTGAATTGGGCGTGCGCCCTGTGGTGCTCGAGCGCGGACGCGATGTCGACGGCCGTAAGAAGGACATTGCCGCCATCGCCCGTTCGGGCAGTGTCGACCCCGAGAGCAACTACTCCTTCGGCGAAGGCGGAGCCGGGGCATTCTCCGATGGTAAGCTCTACACTCGTTCCAAGAAGCGCGGCAACGTGGCGCGCATCCTCGGCATCTTCTGCCAGTACGGCGCCGCCACCGACATTCTCGCCGACGCCCATCCCCACATCGGCACCGATCGCCTCCCGGGCATCATCGCCGGCATGCGTCGGCAGATCATCGAGTCGGGCGGTGAAGTGCATTTTCAGACGCGCGTCGACGCCCTCCTCTTCTCGGCCGACGGCCAACGGGTGGAAGGGGTACGCGCCGCCGACGGCCGCGAGTGGATCGGCTCTGTGATTCTCGCCACCGGCCACTCCGCCCGGGATGTCTATCGCTATCTCCATGCCGCAGGCGTCGAAATCGAGCAAAAAGCCGTGGCCATGGGCGTGCGTTTGGAACACCCCGCGCACCTCATCGACCAAATCCAATATCACAACCGCGAGGGTCGCGGCGACTATCTCCCGGCGGCTGAATACGCCTTTGTGCAGCAGGTGAACGGGCGCGGTGTCTATTCTTTCTGCATGTGCCCCGGTGGATTTGTCGTCCCCGCCGCCACCGGCCCCGAACAGTTGGTGGTCAACGGCATGAGCCCCGCCAACCGCGGCAGCCGTTGGTCGAACTCGGGCATGGTGGTCGAAACCCGCCCCGAAGACCTCAACGACGGCCTCGCCCCTTGGGTGGCCGAAGCCTTGCAAAACGATGCCTTGGCTGAAGGGCACGCCGCCCTCGCCGATGAGGCGAACCCCCTGCGCATGATGTGGCTGCAAGAGAGCATCGAGCGCGCCGCGTGGGTGCAAGGCGGGCGCACGCAGGTGGCGCCCGCCCAACGCATGGCCGATTTTGTCAACAACCGCCTCTCGGCCGAACTCCCCAAATCGAGCTACACCGCCGGTTTGATCGCCTCGCCCCTCCACTTTTGGATGCCGCGCTTCATCACCGAGCGTTTGCAAGAGGGCTTCAAAGCCTTCGGTCGTCGCAGTCGCGGTTTTCTCACCAACGATGCGATCCTCATCGCCGCCGAAACGCGTACTTCGTCGCCCGTTCGTGTGGTGCGCGACAACGACACCTTGCAACATGTGCGCCTCACCGGACTCTTCCCCTGCGGTGAAGGGGCGGGCTACGCCGGCGGCATCGTTTCCGCCGCCATGGACGGCGAACGCTGTGCCGAAGCCCTCGCAGCCGCCCTCGGGGTGTAAGCACCAAAAACTTATTTCAACTTTCGCCTGCGGCGAGTGCATCATCCCACGAAGGGAAAGTGCGCTCGCCGCGGGTGCTTTCTTTGCCCTACGATTGATGGCGCGTTTTCACTCCACTGCCATTTTCTCGCCGTGGGTGTCTGTCCAGTTTTGTTTTGCCGCTTTGCCTCTTGGCTTTCCTTCTTTGTTCCCCCTCGGCCGACTGGTTTCCTTCTCATGCTTCTTTTGAGGCGTCCTCGCTCTCCTCCTTTGCGCTCTTGCGCGACTTGTTTTCCTCCTCCGTTTCTTTCTTTTTCCACCTTGTTCGGTCGCCGGCAATCGTTGGTGTTTCGGTCGTCGAAAAAATGCTTTTGCGCCCTCTCCCTCGCGTGCGCGCGTCATGCGCCCGCGCGTCCCGTGTTTCGAATAATAGCCTTCACTTCTTCACCCAATGCACACAACCTCTTGACATGGAGCGTTTTGCGGTGAAGGCAAACTGTCGAGTGCTTCGATTCACCTTTTTACCCGATCGCTGCAAAGCGCTGTCATTCAGTGAAATACGGTGAAGGAATTTTTATTCGTTTCTCTGCGTTTTATATTCATATAGCGTATGGTGTTGAAAACAAGCGCTTTGCGGTGAAGGTAGGGTGAAGGCAAAGGTTCACGTTTCCTTTTTTCGCTCCGCTTCTCGCCGTGCGCAGAGAACTTCCTCCACCTTGCGGAATGAGGGTGAAGGTAAGGTGAAGGCTTGCCTTCACCTTTTTCTTCACCGCAACGATTTGATCCTCAGTTCGTTTTTAGGCGGGGTGAAGGGTGAAGGCAAAAAATGAAAACTCGCTGATGTGCGCGTACACGCGTGCGCGCGAGGAGAATCGTGGGGAGGTGATTCCCAAACAAGACTTGTTTTCTTCGATAGTCCTCGTGTTTCGAGAGATACCGGTAGACTTTTGCGAAAACTTTGTTGGAGGGGGATTTGGGATGTTGAAGTCTGGTTTTACTTGTCCCTCCAAAAAACTTTCTGTATTATCGTGTGGAGGTTGGTGATTTTTCTATTCTAAAGTTTTGCGATTAAAGTAGGTATTTTGTATGTTTGCTGTAGGCTAAGCCCTTTTAGGCTCTTGAATCGTTAGATTATGGATTTCAAACACCCGATGAGGGAGCGCGGAGCGTATCCCTGCACCCAAAGATGATCTTCCTATAAAAGAGGTTGTCCTTTCAGAACCGAAGCACAACAAAAGCTCGCGGCGAAACAAGGGAAATCCTAAAAGATTATGCCAAAGAAATTAACACCGAGACGATTTAGATCGAAAAGAATTTATCTGTTTTATGGGAGTAGTTGATAAATCTGACACGAGCAAAATGCATTAAGGTTATCATTTCTCCCTATAATTCTGTAGAAGGATGATCAGTATCGTTTCAATAACACATAGCGTAATCGCCATTGATAATACATGAGAGATATGGAAGAATTAGTTGATCCTAAAAACTCTGTTTTTGAACAGATTAGGCATATTGATGAGAATGACATAGAGTACTGGTCTGCACGAGAAATGGCAAAAGTGCTTGAGTATTCTGAATATCGTCATTTTCTGCCTGTAATAGAAAAAGCAAAAGAGGCATGTGCTAATAGTAATAACGATCCCTTAGACCATTTCGAGGATATCCTCGAAATGGTCAGTATTGGATCTGGGGCAAAACGACCTTTGGAATCTGTCAAGCTATCCCGTTATGCCTGTTATTTGATTGTACAGAATGCTGATCCAAGCAAAGAGGTTGTGGCCAATGGACAGACTTATTTTGCCATTCAGACGCGGATTGCAGAGATAAAGCAGATGGATGAGTACAATCGTCTGTCGAGTGAAGAAGAAAAACGTCTCTTTTTGCGTAATGAACTGGCTCGCCACAATAGCCAGCTGGCTGATGCTGCGAGGCATGCAGGTGTTATTGAATCTCGTGATTATGCCATCTTTCAGAATCATGGCTACAAAGGTCTTTACGGTGGATTGGATGCAAAAGCGATTCATGCCAGAAAAGGTTTGAAGAAAAGCCAAAAGATACTTGACCACATGGGGAGTACGGAGTTGGCAGCCAATCTGTTTCGCGCAACGCAAACCGAAGAAAAACTACGCCGCGAAAACATAAAGGGAAAAACAAAGGCAAATCAGACACATTATGAGGTGGGGAAAAAAGTTCGACAAACGATTGTAGAACTTGGTGGAACTATGCCCGAAGACCTGCCCGTGGCTGATAGTATCAAAAGTTTGGAAACCAAGGAAAAAAAGCAACTGAAGAGGAAAGGAAACAAGGGGGACGAGGTCAAATGACCACAGATATGTGTACCCACTATATAAAATAAGCTTGAGCTATACAAACAATCGGGTGCACCGCCAACATGAGTTTGGCGGCGCACCCGATTTTTATGATGCCTGCTTGTCGATAAAATCTCAAAGGAGGTGTTCGAGGAGTTGGGATTGGGGTGTTGTGGAGTGGGAATTGATCAGTCGTTTCTTCCGAGAGTTTTGCGTAATTAAAGTTTTGCGATTAATTTTCTGTGGTAAATTTTGTCGTCTGATGTTTTTTTTGAATCTTTGCAGCAGGAGATGAATCCTTTCTTTTATTTCTTTATCTGCCGCTTGCTTGTCATTTGTGCAGTTTTTCTCAACAAACAATGAATCACACTTGCCTTTTTCGTTATCTTTTATTGCTGCCGTTGTTCGTTTTGTCGATTGCGGCAAAAGCCGATGAGCGCGTAGAATGGTGCATGCGTACCAATTATAACCAAGATATTCCGCTGCGCAATGTGGATTATCTGATGCAGGCCGATACCCTCTCGTCGCAGTTTCATATTGTGCTTTATGGCGGTGAAGTCGTGCAAAATGTGCGTAGCTTGCGCTTTTTGCAAAAACCGGCTCCTACGGCCGTGCAACTGCCCACGCAGCCATCTGCGAAGAAGCCTTTGCCCATAATCGAAGGCAATCAGCTGCGATTATCGCAACTCCGGGCAGGGGTATCGGTGCGTATCCTCTCTGTAGATGGCCGGGAGTTGTTTCGGAGTGTAGTGACCGAACAGGGGGTGCTGTCGATTGATATTGCGCGCTTCCCCTCCGGCATTTATCTGTTGTCTACACCCGGAAGCACGATCAAGTTCCTCAAACCATAGTCTACGTTTTTTATTATGAAGTTTTATTCTCTTTCTCGTCACTTGAAGTCTGCCCTCCTCGTGTTGCTCATTGTAGCGAACGTGCAGTTGGGGCATGCTCAGTTTGTGATCCACCCCAAGTCGAGTGCGGCGCAAGTGACCCCAAAAGATGCGCGGCAGTTCATTTTTGATGCAGACTCCGCGCGATGGACTTTTGCCGGGCGAGATGTGGCAGAGCTTGACTCTGTCACCGGCTATCAGGACATCACGCGCACTTTGCGTAGTGAAACGGTCTATCGTGACGACGTCTATAAATTGGAAACAGATAGCCTCCCCACGCGAATTTATTCTATTCGTAACGGACGGATCTATTTCGCACCGGTTTCGCAAGGCGGTGCGCGCCGTTACCATATCCGAGCATTGGGAAAAAATCGCAGAGCCACGAGAGGAAACCAAGCGCCCTCTTATGGAGTCGGAGAAGTGTTGGACTTGAAAGTGGGTAACAAATTGTTGATTCCCTGTGCGCCGGTTTGGGATGCAGAGGATGAAATTCTTTTTGCGAACCAAGCGAAGTTGAGTGCCGAGGATTCGGTCAGGATGTTCGGTAAAACAGTCGTCGTTCGAGACATCAAATATGATAAGCAAGGGCAACTGCAAGAGATTGCTTACGAGGATGTTACTACAAAAGAAATTTTTGAGAACCTGTCTGTAGAGGGGGAGTTGCGTAAACCGCTAAAAGACTTGATCTTTAATGGAAATAGGGAACATGAATTTACCTTAGAGTGGAAAGGTCTGTCCCAAAAGTATAAGATTGCTTTGAATTTTGATGAAAGTGAATCTACGATCAAGGCTTCGATAACCGGGCGACCGTATGAAAAAGTTGCGAATGCTTCTAAAGTGAAAGGGTCTTCCAAAGGGGAAATTCTTGCAAAGGAGAAAGATTCTTCAAAAGACAAAGATGCCTCTAAAGACGATAAAGGCGAGGAAGACGACAAAAAAACCGGATCGCTTTCTTGGACGATAGCTGTGAAATTAGCGTTGGATGATGATCCCGACAACAATGCTTTTCTTTATCGCATCGAAAAAGACAGCAGTGGTGACATGGTCTTCTCCAGTTCGACCTTTGACGTGGCTACGAAACTTACTGTTGAAGCCGAAGCGGGAAGCAAAGGGAGTTTGTCTACAAAAGACTGGGGAGAAATGGGAAAGAAATTGCATGAAGGACTTTCGTTGACAGATATTCCCGTTTATGCCATTCCCATCGCAGGAGGAGACTTGAAGTTGGGCTTGTATGTGCCGATTGTTTTATATGCTTCCGCAGAGGCTTCATTGTCCGGAAAAGCCACTCTTTTGGAACTAAATACAAAGTTGGGACGGAAAATGTCATGGGATAGAGTGAGCCATTCTTTCAATTATGATGAGCGTGCCACTGAATTTGACTACAAATATTGCCTAAACTCTCCGGAAAGGTAAAAGGAAAACTCTCAGCAGGGGTCGGAATTGGACCGGCGATAAAGATCGGGGATGCTGAAGCCAGATTGTTGATTGCGCTAAAGGGGGAAACTGAGATGGAACTCTCCGGTTCATGGGAGAACAGTGAAGAACTCTATGGGACGTTTAAACCAGAGGTGGAATTGAGCTTTAAACTTTGGACTTCACTGGAATACCTTGTGAAAGGTGGCAAGCTTCTTGAGTGGGAATTTAGTGGTGATTTGAGTAATCGCTTTTATTTCGTTAATGAAGAATCTAAGAAGCCTAAACCCAAACAGACTCATGCGCTCCCCGACAAAGGCTTACTATTCTTTGATAAAGGCCCTATAGCACATGCTGAATATCTCGTGACACTCAAAGACGAGCAGTATTGGGCATTTGATTACGACAAAGAAAAATTGAAAGTCGATATTCGTTTGACCGATATCAAAGCGCCGGAAGGCTTCAAGACCTTCAAGCTCATTGTCAAAGGCAGGTATCTCAGAGACGAAGTCTTGCCCTTGACGATCGAAACAAGAGAACTGGCCACACGCAATGTAGTAGAGACGCACAAAATGCTGATCACCATGCAGCAACCCCATGTGCTGCGTGACTTGGCTAAAAAGATGGTGGTGTCCGATCAAGTGTCGCTGCCGCAAAAACAGCAAAGGGTCTTCTATCTTTCGGATTATCTGCCCTTTAAACGGCAGCTGTTCGCGATGCCCGAGCGCTATGTCTTGTCGGTGAACAATGCGCATGTCAGCGCGAAGTTGATAGAACCCGATGTCTCTCCGTTCGATCTGCGTTATCTCCAAACACCCGAACACGGTTATCGCTTGGAACTGACGGCCGACAACGAATTTGTCGGCACTGCGCAACTGCTCATTGTCGATCGATACAGCAAAGCACGGAGCACCTTCCGCCTGCTTTCCAATGCTTTTGATCAGAACATGGGAAAGTAGATGATGTGTTCGGAGGGACATTGGACGGTCGCCACGAAGGGCGTATCTACGAAACCGTTCAGGGACAAGAACTCAACGGAAAAGTGAAGAAAGACCCCGAAGTCGGCGACGTGGCCGGACAACCCTTGGACGGAGGAGTCAAAAAAGATCCCGAAGTAGGCGATGTGGGAGGAACGGAAATCTAAGGCGGATCTCAACGCACGCTTATTGGTGTACCCAACAATAGAAACAAAATTACCATCAACGATATGAACAAGTTTTTATCTCTTTTCTGTGGCTGCGCCCTGCTGCTCTTGGGGCACAACTCATGCAGCCAAGCGCCGGAGGCGGTGCAAGAGTGGATGGCCGCAAGCCCACAGCACATCACTGTCACGGCCACGCTGCCCGCTTCGTCCGACAGTGCGCGAGAGGCACGTGCCGTGGTGCAGCATGCCACCGGCACCCTCAAACTCACCACCAAATGGCAAACGGGCGACCTTGTCAACGTGATCATGGAGCAAAGCGGTAAACTCGTGCGAGCCAACTCCACGATGGTGCGCGATGTGTCGACCGATGGCAAACGCTGTCATTTCACCCTCGAAGTGCCGCAGGGCATCGATGCGCAAAAGCCCATCAAGGTCTATGGCGCCTGCGGAGTGAACGTAGACATCAAAGACAACCAGTTTGTCGTGGCCGCGCAACCCATTTATCGTGCCAAAAGTCAAGGAACGGCACCCCTTTATTTCAAGGCCGAGATCAACAAGTTCAGTGAATTCTCCGATGTGAAATTCGAACATTTGGGCACGTACGAAGTGGTGCATGTGCAGAACGGCACGCGTGCGCAGATCGCCGTGGAAGAAGCGCGACTCACGGCCGAGACGGCTTGGAGCTTGGGAACAAAAGACGGCAAAGGCGCTTGGTATGCTCCGCTCACCGGCAGAGTTTGGCAGGACGGTTTGGCGTCTGTGTCTACCGAGTCGCAAGCCATTGCACCGCGGTCGGAGGGCGTTTTCATCAATTGGTATGTACCCAACGGCACTTTGGTCAATCCTCGCGTTTCGGCGAAGGTCAACGGCACCACGGTGACTTCCACCGCGCAGAAAGAGGCCAATGTGAAGATGCAAGCCGGGCGAGCTTACCATGTCTATGCCCTCTGGGACGGACAGGAACTGCATTTCAGTGAAAAAGACTTGCCCGATCTCAGCGTGCTGGCCATCTCTCACAGCGAGCGGCGCGTGGGCGAAGGGCACGTGGTCTTGGTGGGCATCTATGAAGGTTCGGGACTCTACAGCGTGAAGAGTGAGCGCCCCCAGATCGCCACCGCCGAACTCAAGGACGGAGAAATTGTGGTGAAAGGTATCGCCGAGGGAAACACCAAAGTGGTGGTGACCGATTTGAAAACCAAAAAGCAGGTTTCCTCTCGGTCGTTGTCGAATCTAAGGCATTGCCCTCCGTCGGCATTGAGTGGGCATCCATCCCCGCAGGTTCTTTCATGATGGGCAGCCCCGACGGAGTGGGAGCTGACGATGAGCATCCGCAGCATAAAGTGGAGCTTTCGGCCTTCGAAATGAGCAAGTATTTGATCACTCGCGAGCAGTGGAATGCCTTTGTCAAGGCGACAGGACACAGTGGAAGGTTGTACAGTGATCATTTCGATATCCCGGCATACGTCAACTGGGGGGACGCCGCGGCGTTTTGCAAGTGGATCGGCGGAAGCTTACCCACCGAGGCACAATGGGAATATGCTTGTCGGGCCGGCACAACGACCCGATGGTACACCGGCGATACGTTTACTGTCGGTGATTTTGCGAATGAGGATTCTCCGGTGGGGGCTTGCCCACCTAACCCTTGGGGATTGTATGATATGATTGGCAATGGTTGGGAATGGTGTAACGACAAATACGATAGAGAATATTATAAGAAAAGCCCGAAGAAAGATCCCTATAATTTTGTTGCTAATTTAGAGGGGGGAATATGTCGCTCGGGGTGGTGGAAGTTCTACATATCCAGAGCGTGTTGAAATGCGAGGAAGTAGAGGGTATTATAATTATGCTCGTTTTAATAATGTCTTCCGTGTCGTCCGCATGAAGCGTAAACCCAGCGGCGGCGGTGGCGGAAATGCTTGGTAGAATCCGCAAAGGATAGGCCGGAGGAAAGTACGCTCTTCAGCCGCCTTCGACCGATCAGACCATCGACTTGGCTGAAAACAGGGTGACAGGATCTCCCCCGGGCAGTGGAAGTCGAATGGACTTGCGCCGGTCGGTTTCGGGATTGTTGCCACAACAGACCGGTGGACTTGTTGCCCTCCATGAGGTGCGCGACGACTCTTTTGGAGTCGTCGCGCACGGCTTGGGAAGAACTTCGCCATAGATTCCGGGAATGTCCCGAAAGAGCAGGTAATTTCGATTTCGCCCAAAAGTTCGGGTGCGCCGCCAACATGAGTTTGGCGGCGCACCCGATTTTTATGAAGCATGCTTGTCGAAAAAATCTCAAGGGAGGTGTTCGAGGAGTTGGGGCAGGGCGGTGATGATGTGAGTGGGGAGTGTTTCGTCGTAGTCCTTTTGTTCCCATTCTTCGCCTTTGAACCAAATGGTTTGTGCGCCGAGGGAGTGGGCGGGGACGATGTCTTTGGAGAAAGAATCGCCGATGGCCACACACGATGCGGCGGGAACGGCGGCCGCATCGATGCCCAGTTGCCAAATGGCGGGATCGGGTTTGCGAACCCCCACCACAGCGCTCTCGACGATGTGGGGGAAGAAGTCGGCCAAGCCGTAGGCACGGAGCACCGCGTGGATGTTGCCATAGAAGTTCGTGACCAGCACAAAGCGGTAGCCGCGGTCGCGGAGGGTTTGCAGCACGTGGCGGGCTTCGTCGGCATGGCGGCGGGCCGCGTGGTCGCAGTAGTCGGCAATAGCGTCGGTGGCGGCTGCGCAGTCCGCATCGGAGAGCGTGACGGTGCCACCTTCGCGGAGAAAGGCGAGTTCGACGGCGATCTTTTTGTGCAGGAGGGTGCGGAAGTCGTCGTCGGGAGTGACGATGGGCTGACGGGCGAGGGTGCGCTCCCCGTGCACGTAAGCCGCACGCCACACTTCGCCGTCGACGGCGCGGAGGGCAGGAAAACGCTTGGCGGCATGGCGGTAGCCGTCGAGGAGAACGAAGTTCCAGTGGCGCGCCCCGCTGTCGAGCGTGCCGCCGTAGTCGAAAAGTAAGGTGGTAGGAGTCATCGCATAAGTTGTTTGTTGCCGATTTTCACGAGGAGCACGCCGACCACGATCCAGAAAATTTCGCGGATGCGGGTGTAGAACGACACGTAGATGCCGATGGCTTGTCCCACGCCGGGGAAAAGGAGGGGGACGATGACGGCCAGGCTGCCTTCGCGCGCACCGATTTGCATCGGGAGGAAGAACAGGAGGTTGCCCATCAGCGAGGAGAAACCAAGAATGATGAGGCCGTCGACGAAGTTGGCGCCGGGGATGCCGAAGGCGAGGAGGATGAAGTAGAATTCAAACGAGTTGAGCAGACGACCGACGTATTCGGCGGCCAGCGAGCCCCAAAGTTGGCGCGGATGTTCGTAGAGAAAACGGATGTTGGCATCGATGGTGTCGAAGGCTTCGAGGTGGCGCTCGTAGAAACGGCGCGCGGGGCGGCGCAAGAACGGCACGAAGAAGAGCAGACGAAAGATGCGCGCGATGATGCCGTGCTTGTAGCTATAGGAGAAGAAGGCGCCGGCGGCCACGAAGACCGTGACGTAGCCCGGCAAAGAGGCTCCACAACCACGCGTTCATCACGTCGAAATGCGCGATGACGAAAGCGATGAGGGCCGTGCTCCATAGAAAGAAGTGGCTGAAGACGTGCATCATCGAATAGAGGGCGACGGACGACACGGCACGCGGCGTGCCGATGTAGCGCGAGAGTTCCATGACGCGATAGGGGGCGCCGCCCGAACCGAAGGGGGTGGTATAGGAAAAAGCGAAGCCCGAAATGGTGAGCTTCATGGCGTGGGCGAACGAGAGGTGCTTGTCGTGGTCGGAGGTGTTGACCAAGATTTGGAACGCCCAAGCGTTGCAGAGGTAGACGAAGAGCCAAATGCCGACCACGCCGGGGAGGTAGAGCAGGACGTTGGCGGGGTTTCGCTTGATGGTTTCCCATCCTTCGGGAAAGGAGTAGACCATGAAGGCGATGGCGCAGAGTCCAAAGAGGAGAAAAGAGGTTGCGATAGAGGGGCTTCATGCGGTGGCGGGAGCGGAGGACAGGAGTTGTTGGTTGAGGCGACGGCAGAGGGCTTCGTGCGTGCGGCGCATATAGCGGTAGATGCCGTGGAAGACGGTGAGTTCGACGAGGGGATAGACGAGGACGAACCAAGGAATCCAAACGGCAACGAGGAGGCAGGTGTAGAGGGTGATGGCGCGCCAGTTGAAGGTGAGGACATTCGTCCATTTCATGAGGGGCAGACTGCCGGCGCGGAAGGTCTCGACGAGTTCGGGCGGGAGGTTACGGCCGTAGCGCGCGTCGAGGGTGCGTTTCAGGGCTTGAAATTCGGGCGTGTCGCGCTCCTGACCGGCGGTGTAGTTGCAATAGAAGTGGAGAAACACTTTCCAAGCGGTGTCTTTCTTCCACGACACTTTAGCGTAGTCGGCGCGCAGGCGTTCGGCGTTGTCGAGTTCGCTGCCCGAGGCGCCTTTGATGAAGTAGAGATGCACGTTGCGATAGTAGTCGGCGAGGCGACTCTGCACGGCGTGGGCGTGAAATCCGATATAATAGAGGAGGGGGAAGATCCAAAAGCTCCATTTCGGACTCTCGCTCCAGCCCGGCACGATGGGTTGCGGCATGAGACGAACGGCAATGGCCACGTAGATGGCGATGAACCACACATCGCCGGCAAAACCGTCGAGGATGCGACCCCAAAGTGTCTTCTTACCGGTCATGCGGGCGAGCTGTCCGTCGGCGGAGTCGTAGAAATTGGCCCACATGAGCAGGCCGATGCCGATGAGCGTGAGGTCGAGACGGCCTTCGCCGAGCGCCATGAAGACACCGGCGGCGGCACCGAGGAAGATGCTCAGGATGGTGATTACGTTGGGGTGGATGCCGAAGAGATTGAAGAAGCGCGCCCACAACAAACCGATGGGGCGGGTGAAGTAGATGTCAATGTTTTCTTCGGTGTCGGTGCTTTTGAAGGTCGATTGCAGGTTCGTGTTTTCAGCCATGGGAATAGAAAAGTTACATTAGGCGCGGTGGTGGAGAAAGTGGAGGGCGCGTGTGGCGATGGCCTCGGCGGCGGCTTGGGTGCAACTGCCAAAGGAGGGCCAGTCGTTGAAATCGATGAGGAAGAAGCGCCCGTCGGGACGAACGATGGCGTCGCCGCCGTAGATGGGCCTACCGAAGTGGCGCGCGGCGGCGTCGGCGGTGGTTTTCAAGTCGGCCAGGGAGAACGGATGCTCGGCCGGCACGCCGTTGTGTTGCTCGAGGCCGAATTTGCTGAAGCCGTTTTCTCGCGTGGGATAGGTGTGGGAGAAGAAGGGCGTGCCTTCGACACCGTAGAATTTGACCAAATCGCCTTCAAGATGCGCACTCACGATGAAATCGTCGATGCCGGCGGCAGCAAAGTCGGCCAGGGCGGCGCGGAGTTGGGCTTCGTCGGCGATGAAACGCACATCGTCGGCTGTTTTGGCGGCGCTGTCGCTGCGTTTGAGCCAAAGGGGGAGACCGAGGGTGCGCATGATGAGCGACGGATCGGTCACGTTGTGGAGAAAGGGCGCACCGCAACCGGCTTCATTGAACCAACCGTCGAGGTCGGCGCGGCTGTGGCGGAGCAAGGCGGCGGGGCTGTTCCAAATGGTGAGGCCGGCGGCTTCTGCGGCGGCCAATGTGGTCTGTGCGGTGCGACTTCTCGCCATGGAGAGCACCAAGTCGGCGCCGGTGAAGGCGGTGGGCAAACGGTTTTCGTCGATCGCCGCGATGGGTTCGCCCTGTAAGGAGAGCGCCAAGGCGACGGCTTTGAAAATGGCTTCGTCGCGCGCCTCACTGTTGGGGGAGTATTGCGTGTCGCGAGAGATGAGATAGATCATAGCGGGGCGGGGCGAATTAGCAATCGCGGAGAAAGGCTTCGGCTTTGGGAATGTCGGCGGCGTGGTCGACGTCGAGGATTTTGGAGAAGGGATGGGCTTTCAACTTCAGGCCGTCGGCGATGAGGCCGCGCTGGAAGTTGCGCATGCGGCTTTGGCCTTCGGCCATGCAACGGTGCAGGGTGTCGAGGGCGCGGGGGGCGAGGGCGTAGATGCCGCCCGAGATGAAGCGGAAACGCGGTTCGCGCGTGTCGTAAAATCCGTCGATGTTGAGTGCTTCGTCCGTGCCGATGTAGAGCGGACTCTCGTCATCGATGAAATCGGTCACGGCCATCAGCCCGTCGAGCCCGGCTTCGAGGGCAGAGCGGAAGGCGGCGATGTAGGCGCGGAAATCTTCTTCGCGGAAGATGGTGTCGACGGTCGTCAAACAGAAGGGTGCGCCGTCGAGCAAGGGGGCGATGCGGGCGAAACTGTGCATGGACGAGGGCGTGGTCTCCACTTCAATACGAAGGTTCCACTCGGGATGTTCGTCGGCGAGGCGACGCACGAACGATTCGGTTTCGGGGCGCAGGCGGTTGACGATGATGACGATTTCCTCCGCGTCGTTGGCGGCGAAGATGCGCACAAGGCGTTCGATCATGGCCGTGCCGCAGAGCGGGATGAGGGGTTTGGGAGCGGAGATGCCTTCTTCGGCAAGGCGTGAGCCTTCGCCGGCGGCGATGATGGCAAATTTCATGCGAAAGGGGAAAGTGAAGTGGACGAGGGCGGCGAGACGATCAGAAGATGACGCGCGCCATGAAGCGAATGCCCCAGCGGGTGGTGCGCGGGTCGTCGAGATAGGTGAAGCGGCGCACGTAGTCGACGTGGAAGAGCTTGAAAATGTTGTGAATACCGAAAGCGGCTTCTACATACGGCACTTGCGGATCCATCACCTTGCTTTGTTGGCGGAACGAACCGTCGGCGTTGAACTCGCCGGGGAAGTAATAGAGGTCGGTGCGCGTCTTGTTTTCTTCCAAATAGGGGATTGTTCTTGTCGGTGAGTCGTCCCCAAAGGATGTTGAAGCCCACGTGTTCGCGCCATTTCAGGCGGTTGAAGAGCGGAATGCGGTTGAAGATTTTCCCGTTCAGGCTCCAGTTGAACATCAACTGCGCGTAGCGGTCGTTGAGGAACTCCATATTGTCGACAAGGTAGTACATGTCGTCGTCATACACGTAAGCCAAGTTGGCGCGGGGCATGATGAGGAGCGGGAAGGGGACGCGATTCCACTGCGCGCCGGCGGCAAAATCGAAATCCATGCGACCCCACGAACGCAGCCACACGCGTTTGCGCACGCCCACCTCGGTGAGGTTGTAAGTGTAGTCGCTCCACACGCCGCGCAGGCCGGCGATGTGCGAAATGCGGTAGATGGGCGCTTCCTTGTTGACCAAGATGCGGCGCTGCTTGGTGTTGATGTAAGCGACGCCGGGCTGGTATTGCAGCAAAACGGAGAAATCGGAGGTGCGCAGATAGCTGCGATTGCGCGCATTGAAGCCCGATCCGTCCGCCGGCCCGAAGGGGCGCGGATGGTAGTTGCCTTGGGCGTCGTAGTGCACGCCGTTGGCCACGGGCTGGTAGAAGAGCATATAAGTGGGCTCGGTCATGTCGTGCCGCACTTGTGCGCGCCATTGCAGGCCGTAATCCCATTCTTGGTCGTAGACGAGTTTGAAACTCCGCGCATAGTTCATGTGTTTCACCGGCGCCCACTTGAGTGCCATGAACACATTGTCCTTGTCGGTCGTCAAGTATTGGTCGCTCGGCACCGACACGTCGTAGGAGTAGGTGAACGTGAGGTTCGACACCGGAAACTCCATGGGCAGATAGGCTTTGCGGCGGAAAGAATAGGTCAATTCGCCCAAACCTTTCCAACGGTGATCGCGGAAGCCGTAGGCTAAGTAGCCGCGCCAAAACATGTGCGGATTGAGGTTGGCGGTGGTTTGCAGCGAGGCGCGCAGGCGGAGTCCGTCGACGGGATTCGAGGTGACGGCTGTGTTCACGGGGCCGATGTCGAGTTTCGATGGATTTTTGGGGTCGATCGAGGTCGGAATGTAGTTTTTCGATCAGCGATTTGCCCACCCAGATCACGGGCGAGAAGCCCTCAATATTATAAATGCGTTCGACGAAGAGCGAAAGGCGGTCTTCCGACGGACTGAGGGCGAGGGGGCGGTGCTCTTTCCAGAAGTCCTCGTTTTGCATGCGCGCGTCCGGCTCGGTTTTCTTCTCGGCTGTGAAGCGGAAGAGGCGCGGCGAGAGCGGAGCGAACGAGTAGTTGGAGTATTCGGTGTAGCGTTTCACCTCGAGCGTCTTGAGAAATTTGGCCGCTTCGAGCACGACGAACATGTCGTTCTTGGCCAGTACCTGTTCGCCGGTGGAGAGGGTGGTGAATTGCTGCGCGATGTTGATGCGCTTCACGTAGTTGACCGTCGATTTCACGGGGATGCTGATGTCGGCTTTGGCGAGGCGGAAGGTGGAATCGGCCAAGACGTAGAGCGAACCCGTGAACCCGAAGTCGCGCGGATTGTTGGGGCCGAACGAAACTTGGATGCAGCGCTGCCCATCGACCACGGTGGTGTCTTCGATGAAGTAGCGATAGAACGCGATGGCGCCGTGGGTGGCCACGGGGCTGAGGAATTGTGCTTGCAGGAAGCGGATGTCGTCTTGATAGAGGTCGACTTCCGTGAACACATCTTGTAACATCGAGGCGAGAATGTCGCCCGTGTCGATGATTTCGTTCATGCCGTTGGTGCGTTCGCCCTTGACAATGGTCTTGGCCGCGCCCAACTCCTTACTATAAATCTCTTGTGAAACGGTTTCGTCGACCGAAACGGGGAGAATCAGTTTGCCCGTTTCTTTCGAGGTCTCGACGTGTTCTTTGAGAAAGGGCATGCGTTTGATGCCGCCCTCCTCGAAAAACTCGGGCGTGATGTCGCTCAGCGCGAAAGTGAGCTTGTTGTATTTCTCGAAACTGTAGAAATCGCGGTTGCGCAGGTCACCGGCTTTCTTCGCCGCGATGACTTTTTCCATCAAAATCACCGCCGGATTGTTCTTGCGCGAATACTTCGAGCGTTTGGCCTGCACCACAGCTGTGCCGACGGCGAAGTCGGCGGGCTTGAGGCGCACGATGAGCGAGTCACCCCCCACGGCGCGGGTGGAGAAACTCTCATAGCCCACGCTGCTCACCACCACGCGCATGCCTTTGTGGAGCGGCAGGGAGAAACGCCCTGCGGCATCGGTCTGCACACCGTGGCGGCCGCCTTTGGCCGCGTCGTAAAACACATTGACAAACGGAATGGCTTCGCCGCTCTTGGCATCGACCACGCGACCCACGAGGCGTTGCGCCGAAAGGGGCAGGGCAGTGAATAGCAGCAAGAAGAAAAGAAGAAAAGATTGCTTCATGAGATGACGGAAAAGGAGGATTTCGCGTAGAATGGAGAGGGGAATGGCGCGGAACAATTATTGTTGAGCGCGATTGCGGCGGTCTTCGCGGCGTTCGCGCGGGGCGATGACGAGCGGATCGGCGTGCATCTCGTCGTGACGCAAACGATTGCGATAGACATCGATGGCCGTGTAGATGGATTGTACGAACGATTGGGGATCGAGGCCACGCCCTTGCCGGCAATATCATAGGCCGTGCCGTGGTCGGGCGAGGTGCGCACGATGTCGAGACCGGCGGTGAAGTTCACGCCGTCGTCCATCGAAAGCGCCTTGAAGGGCGCGAGACCCTGATCGTGGTACATGGCCAGCACTGCATCGAAGTGGCGAAACGAACCGGCACCGAAGAATCCATCGGCACTGTAGGGGCCGAAGCAGGGGAGCCCCTCGCCGTTGAGACGCTGCACGAGGGGGGTGAGCAGTTCCACCTCTTCGCGGCCGTGCAATCCCTCGTCGCCGTTGTGGGGGTTGAGGCCGAGCACCGCAATGCGGGGAGCGGTGATGCAAAAGTCGCGTCGCAGCGTGGCGTGGAGGCGTTGGAGTTGGGCTTCGACGTGCTCGGCGGTGATTTTTTCGGCCACTTCGCTCAGCGGAAGGTGGGTGGTGACGAGCGCCACGCGCATGAGCGGGTTGAGCAAGACCATGAGGGCTTTGCCGCCGCAGACGGCTTGGAGAAATTCCGTGTGGCCGGGATAGCGGAAGTCGGCCGACTGGATGTCGGCCTTGTTGATGGGGCAGGTGACCAGGGCGTCGACGCGGCCGGCATGAGCCGCAGCGGTGGCCGCTTCGAGCGAGCGGAAGGCCATGCGACCGGCTTCGGCCGAGGGACGGCCGGGCTCTATTTTCACTTCCTCGTCACCAATCACGTCAATCAGGTTGAGGCGGTCGGGATGCGCGTCTTCGGGCTGCTCAATGCAGTGCCAATGCACGTCAAGTTCCAAGGCTTTGCGGTAGTAGGCGGCCACTTTCTCGCTGCCATAGACGATGGGGGTGCAAAGTTCCAAGAGTTCGGGTTGAGCGAAGGCTTTGAGGATGAGTTCATAGCCGATGCCGTTGGTGTCGCCGTGGGTGATGGCGATGCGTATCTTTCTGTTCATTGCGATTGTTGCGGAGGGGTGGAAAAAAAGAGGGAAGGGGTGGGCACAGTGTGCGAGGGCATTAGGCGCGTTCCTCTTCCATGCGTTTGGTGGTGAGCATACCGCAGGCGGCATAGATGTCTTGTCCGCGAGAGGCGCGCACGGTCGTGGTGATGCCGTGGGCATTGAGATAGTCTTGCAGGCGCAGCATGGCCGTTTCGTCCGTGCCGTCGAAACGGGTGTCGGGGATGGTGTGGAAACGGATCATGTTGATGCGACAGTCGAGGGGAGCGAGCAGGCGTACGAGGGCGCGGCCGTGTTCGAGCGTGTCGTTGATGCCGCGAAACACGATGTATTCGAACGTCAGGCGGCGCTGTTTCGTGCCTTCGGCGTAGTCGTCGGTCGTTTTGCGGCAGAAATCATATTGACTCAGCAACTCGATGAGCGCTTCGACGCCGAAGGCGCGTTCGGCCGGCATCATCGCGCCGCGTTCGGCCGCATCGGGGTGGTGGAGCGAGACGGCCAAACTGCATTTGCTCTCGTCGAGAAAGCGGCGCAAGCCCTTTGGCCACACCCACCGTGGACACGGTGATGCGCTTCGGACTCCAGGCGTAGCCCCAAGGTGCGGTGAGCGCTTCAGTGGCGCGCAGCACATTGTCGATGTTGTCCATCGGTTCGCCCTGACCCATGAAGACGATGTTGGTGAGGCGCTCACGTTCGGGCAGCGAATAGACCTGATTTAATATATCGGCCGCGGTGAGTTGCGCCATGAAGCCCTGTCGGCCGGTCATGCAGAACTCGCACGCCATTTTGCACCCCACTTGCGACGAAACGCAGAGGGTGGCGCGCTCGCCGTCGGGAATGAACACCGACTCGATGTAGTGCCCCTTGGCGGTGCGAAAGAGGTATTTGATCGTGCCGTCGCGCGATTCGACGCTTTCCACCGGGGTGGAAATGCCCAGGACGTAGGTTTCGGCCAAACGGGCGCGGGCGGCTTTCGAGAGATTGGTCATCTCGTCGAAAGAGCGGGCGTGCTTGTCGTAAATCCAACCACAAAGTTGTTTTCCCACGAAGCGCGGCAGCCCGAGCTCGACCGCTACGGCGGTGAGTTCGTCGAGGGTGAGACCGAGGAGCGCCGGTTTGGCGGAAAGGGGAGTGGAGTTGTTGTCGGACATAGGGGAGTAATGAGGTGAAGGCGCCGGGCGGCAGGCAAAGTGCGCCGCCGACTAACCATACTATCCTGCAAAAATACGATTTTTTTGCGAGCCTTCGGGCGGCATGCGCTGATTTTCAAGCGCCGAGGAGAAGAGTGGCGCGAAAGAAGCCGTGCGAAAGGCGTTTTTCGACGACTTTCGGCGAAAAGTGGACTGCTTTTTGCCGAAAGTCCACCGGTTTCGAACGAAAGTCCACAGCTTTTGCGGCGGAAGAGTGTGCGGCGTCGGAAGAAAAGATTTTTTCGCGCGGCAGATTTGGCATAGTGCGGTCGAATGCTTATATTTGCGGTCTAAATCATTCGTCTATGCAGCAACTTCTACGTTATCTGTTTTCTCTGCTCTGTGTCGTCGCTCTCTCGAGCGTCGGTGCTTTGCGCGCGGCCGATGTGGTTGCCGCTGCTCCCTCGTCGGAGTCGCCGGCATTTGTTGCACCGTCCGAAGTTTCGATCTCGCTGCGCGGCAATCAGTTGCGCGTGACCAACGCCGACGGACAGACGGTGGAAGTCTATAACATCACCGGGGTGAAAGTATTTGTGCATCGCGTCGAAGGCGACGATCGCACGTTCACACTCAGTGCCGAGCGCGGTATTTACATCGTCAAGGTCGGTAAGGTCGTACGGCGCGTGACGCTCCTCTGAGGCGCGTCGTTGCCGAGCGTCGCAGGCTGTGCCGCCCGCGATGCGCGGAGCCCCGTTGCCCAATGTAAGGCAACGGGGCTTCGTGGCGCTAAGCTGTGTATTTTCTTTTTATTGAGTATGGGATTCCCGATGCCCGCTATATTCGAAGTAGGGACTAATTAAATTCTATTTTTTATGGATCATCGTGTTAGAAAAATCGGTGTGTTTTATGACGGTAGTTATGTATTCCAAGTGCGCAATTATTATAAGCGTGTGCATGAGCGCCATGGCATTTTGGATTTCAATGGACTGCATACGTTTCGTGAAGCAGGAGATTGCCCGCATCGAGGGCTTGTCGGAGCAGGAATTGAGCATGTGTAAAATTGTGGATGCGCATTTCTTTCAAGGTCGCCGCTCGGCTCACAATTCCGATGCCGAGGCGTTGAGAGGCGAACGGGCTTTCGACGAAATGCTCAGCCGCATGGGCGTGACCACGCACTACCTGCCGTTGAAGAAACGCGGCTCTTTCGAAATGGAAAAGGGCATCGATGTGTGGTTGGCCTTGGAGGCGCTCGAGCAGTCGTACTACAAGCACTATGACTTTGTGGTGCTTTTGGCGGGCGACGGCGACTATCTGCCACTGCTGCGCAAACTCAATGCGTTTGGTATTCGGGTGATGTTGCTCTTCTGGGAGTTTGAATATGAGGACGACCGGGGCGGGGTGCGCTACACCTCGGCTTCCGATGCGTTGAAGAACGAAGCCACCTATCCCATGGACATGGTGCAGGTGTGCAACAGCCCGAAAGGCGACATCCTCTTCAGCAACGACAGAATGCGCGACGCCGATTCGCAAAACGAAGTGGAAGAGTATGAGGGCGTTGTCCTTTCGGTGGGGCGAGATTATGGCTTCATCAAGCAGGAGAGTTTCCCCGACAATGTGTTTTTTCTGACCAAAACGGTCGAAGGTGACGTGCAGCGCGGCGACCGCGTGACGTTTGCCGTCGAAGTGGGACAGAATGGCAACCTGGTGGCCAAGTTTGTCCGCTCGGTGAAGTAGAATTTGCCCTAAGGCTCAAAAAAAATGCCTGCGCAACGTGAGGTTGCGCAGGCATTTTTTGTGTCTTTGCGCCGGTGGGGCGCGTTTGCGGGCGGACTTAGAGGGTGAGATCGCCTTGGCCGCGGAGAAAACGGTCGAGCTCCCGTTCGTCGAGCGAGAGTGTGCCGTCGGAAAGTTGGAGAAAAGCGTCTTTAATATCCTCTTCGTTGCCGGCGGTGTTGAGTTTTGCAAAGACTTGTCGCAACACGGCGCTGCGTTCGTCGGTGGCCCGCATGAGGCGACTGAACTCTCCGCGGAGCAGTTGGGCGTCTTGGTCGATTTTGCGTTGTTGTGCCACGGATTCGGCCTGCACTTGGCGCAGCGCGAGGTAGCTTGACAGGACGTTGAGTACCGAACCAGCGGTGCGCTGCAGGTCTTGGTTCAACTGTTCGTAGCGTTTTTCGGCGCGTATTTCTTCGAGGATGGCGCGCGCTTGTTGGGGATTTTTGGCTTCGGCGAGTTCTTGGCGGCGGGCTTGGACGATGGCTTGTGTCTCGAGGGCCGATTCGGCAGCCTTGTTTTGCAGCTCTGCTTGCAGTTGGCCGAGCGCACGTTGGCTTTGAGCGGGCATCGATACCTGGTTGAACTGATAGGGCACGGTGGCTTTGAGCAGTCGCTCGTCGAGGGAGGTCTGCGTGATCTCGCGGGCGAGGCGGAGCAGGCGGACGACGTCGCCCAGGCGCGCGGCAATTTCGGGCGTATTGATTGGATCTTGGCGCTCGGCACGGCGTATTTGCAGACTCATGCCGTTCACTTCCGCTTGGAATTTGAGCTTCTCTTTTTCTACGACGGCGAGTTTCTTGCCGTAGGTTTTCACCTCGCGGCGGTGTTCCTTGTGTTGCGCTTCCATCTCGCGATAAGCCTCGTATAAGGCGCCGTGCACTTCATACCACTGATGATAACGCTCTTCGTAGTTTTGATTGTGGATGCCAAAGGTGAGCAGGTTGAAGAAGGCCGGCCAGCGCGTCGGGCGCGCGCTCTTGGCTCGCTTGTAGAAACGGCGCAAGCCTTTGAGGTTCTCGTCGAGTCCTTCGGCCTGTGTGCGATGGTGCTCGATGGCGCCCCGGTGTTGGCTGATGAATTGCTCGGCCAGATGCAGATCATCGAGCTTCTCATTGCGCTTTTGGCGGAGTTCTTTCAAGTTGCCGCGGTTGTAGTAGGCGTCGACGAGGGACTGGAAGCTGTGGTCGAAGACGCGATCGGAAAACTCGTGGAATTTTTTGGCGCGGGGGATGGCGACGTCGTTGAGCGCCTTGTAGATGGTGAACAGGCGCATGACGTCGGTTTGGACGGTGGTGGCGTCACTGTGAAGGCGGAGCTTGAAATTTTCGAGTTCGGCGCGGAGTTCGTGAGTGATGGCGATGGAGTCGAGATGATGCCCCACAAAGTTCAGCCCGAGCGAAATCAACCCGGCACCAATGCCGTTGTTGAAGCCTTCAAGACTCTGGTTGGCTCGCTTGTTGATGCTATCGTTGATTTTGCGCATGGCCACCAGGGTGCTTTGCACCACCTGGTCGTAATGGAGATGGGCGGCTTCTTGCATGGCGCGCACGTCGAGCCACTCGATGCGGGCGAAGTCGAAGAGCTCGGGATCGACGGCTTTGATGCGATCGCCGAAGAGGTCGATCAACTCGAGGCTGCGCCGGCGGTAGATGTCGGCGATGCGGTCGCGCATGAGCGAGAATTCGGTAATCAAGCCGCTGAGCGAGTCTTTGTAGCCGTAGTAGTGGTTGATCATGTCGCCATAATTTGAGCGAAGTACGTTGAGGGTGTCCTGAATGTTCTTGACTCCCGCGTGACCGGTGAGGCGATCGAGGAAATTGGTGTTTTTGCCGGGTTCACGCCCCTCGAGATTGTCATCGATGCTGCTGCAAAGTCGCTCGCCGTGGGCGACAACGAGGGCGTTGGTGTTGTCGATGTGGTCGTCGACTTCGTGTTGTTTGCAGTGGCTCAGGCGGTTGAGGTAGTCTGCTTGATCGACAACGGAGCGCCCGAAGGTGCCCTCTACAATTTGTGTGCGGAGAGCATTGTCGCGGTAGTGCTCGTAGGCCTCACACACGGCTTGTTGTAGGGTGCTTTCGCTGAGATCGGCCGAAGGGAAGTCGGGGCGGAGCGCCATGGCGAGGTCGCTGAGGCTTAATACCCCTTTTTCGTGGTATTGATTTCGGGCGAGTTGTTGAATGCGTTCGTGAAGGGGAGTGGGTTCCATGGGAGATTGTGCAGATGAGTTGTTCATGAGTATTGAGTTGTGCTCGCAATGTTTCGGAAGTGGGGGAGAAGGGCGCAAATGTTGCGGCGACACTGCTGAAAATTGGGGGCTGTTTGCCGTTTGTGGTCGATGACGAGGGCACCCCCGTGGCCTTTTGGCGGAGCGTGGGCGTGGGCAGAGGAAAATGAGGTAAAAAAGAATGCCCGCCCAAAAGAATTTGTTCTTTGGGCGGGCATTCGTGGTGTGGCGCGTGGCCGATGTGCATCGGCATCACGCGTGAGTTGGGGGATAGGTGCTACCAATCTTCGAGGTGATCTGCTCACTGCACCCAACGCTTTCCCCGGGTGGGGAGAGAAATTATCCTTGTACCTCTTTGATCTTCTCGGCAATGATTTCGAGGTCGTTGCGGAGGGTCTGAATGCGGCGCTCGATGTCGGCAACGAGGGAGTTGCCGGCCTTGGATTTCGAGTTGAGGAAGGTGAGATTCGTCTCGTAAGTTTGGATTTCGGCCTTCTTGGTTTCGTAGGCACGTTGGAGACGTTGCAATTCACTTCCACCATTTTGCGCTGCACGACGGGCGATGTTGTCTACACGACGGCGACCGGCTTCGCGGTGCACGGTTTCGTAGATCTTGTCGCAGAGGGTGCGGTAGGTGCGGTAGATTTTTTCCTTTTTGCGGAAAGGGACGTGGCCGATGGCGGCCCATTCGGCTTGGAGGGCTTTGACGGCTTGTTGAAGTTGCTCGCTGCCTTCGTCGGCCAACTGCTGGAGGCGGGCGATGACGTCGAGTTTCTTGGTGAGGTTGGCTTGTTCCTCTTCGTGAACGCCGGAATTGGCTTCTTTCTTGCGGTCGAAGAAGGCGTTGCAGGCGGTGTTGAAGCGTTTCCACACACGGCATCGCTCACTTTGTGGGCGACGGGGCCGATCTTTTTCCACTCGGCTTGGAGGGCAACGAAGGCGTTGGTGGTGTTGCTCCAGTCGGTGCTGTCCTTCAGTTCCTCGGCGCGTTGACACAAAGCGGTCTTTTGTGCGAGGTTGTCGGCGAGTGTTTCGCGCAGACTGCGGAAATAGTGGGCTTTGGCCGTGAAGAAGCGATCGCAGGCGGTGCGGAAGCGCTCGAAAATGGCCTGATTTTGCTTGCGGGGCGTGAAGCCGACGGTTTTCCACTCGTTTTGCATACCGATAACGAGCTGGGACATGGCATCCCATTCGGCCATGGTGGAGAGGGATTCGAAGTTGAGCGCCTCGACTTGTTCGCAGAGGTTGGTCTTCTTGGCGAGGTTTTCTTCCTCTTCCTGCTTACGACCGAGGAAGAAGTCTTGGTGGCGCTTGTTGACGGTGGTGGAAGCGGCTTTGAAGCGGTTCCAAATTTCTTCGCGCTGCTCTTTGGCTACGGGGCCGGTTTCGCGAAATTCCTGATGAAGCTTTTGCAGCGCGTGGAAAGCGGCGACCACATCTTCGTCTTCGGCGAGCTTTTCGGCCGATTCGCAAAGGCGCGTTTTGATTTCGAGGTTCTTTTTGAAATCGTAGGCGCGCATTTCGTGGTTGATGCGCAGGAGATCATAGAACTGCTCGACGTTGTGGTGGAAGTTTTTCCACGTTTCGGTGACTTGCTCGGCGGGGATGTTGCCAATTTCCTTCCATTCGGCTTGCAAGGCCTTGAAGCGATCGTACTTCTTGTCGATGTCTTCGGGTTGCGCCACCATTTGTTTGATTTCCTCGATGATATCGAGTTTGCGTTGCAAGTTAGCTTGGCGGGTAGCTTCCGCTTCTGCCGCGACTTTGGCGCGCACTTCTTTGACCGAAGCCACAAGACGCTTGTATTCTTGTTCGTCGGGATCGGCAGCGGGCACGAAATCTTCGGCATTGCCGCCTTCGGCTACGAAGGCTTCGCGGGCTTTGAGGATTTCGTCGTTGTGCAGCCGATAGAAGACGTTGCGCAGGCGGTCGAGAACGGCACGATCGGATGTTGCGGGCTGCTCCACATACCGGCGAAGCTGGGCAAGAACTTCGGCTTTGGTGGTGGGTGTGGGGATCTTGTCGGTAGATTCGGAAGGTGTGTTTCTGCTTCGGCGGTTTCGACGGGGACGTCGGTGGTCGCCGTGGTATTTTCCGAAACAGGGGCTTGCGCAGCAGAGGCGTTACCTTCGAGGGCTTGTGCAGCTACTTCGAGCTGGGAGGTGTCGAGTTCACTCATGAGAGTGTCAGAGTTAGGAGTTAGGTAAAGAAAGGTGTAGGGGTGCAGCCAATAGCTGCAACCGTTCGTATGCAAATAACGACAAAAATAACTAAACCGCCAAGTTTTCTGCGAAGAAAAATCGGCGGCAAGTCATTTTTGTCGTTATTATCTTGTGAAAAGGTGCTTTGGAGCATTAAATCCAACCAATGCGCCGGAAGAACCACACGAAGAGGAAGGTGACGATGATGGAGGCAATGATGGTCAGCGGGAAGCCCCAAACCCAATGCTCCATGCCGTTGAGCAAGTTCATACCGAAGATGCTGGCGATGAGCGTGGGGAACATGAGAATGATGCTCACCGAGGTCATCGTTTTCATCGTTTGGTTCATGTTGTTGCTGATGATCGAAGCGTAGGTTTCGATGGTCGATTCGAGAATGTTGGCGTAGATGTTGGTGGTTTCTCGCGCCTGACTCATTTCGATATTGACGTCTTCGATCATATCGGCGTCGAGTTCGTCGACGGGGAGTTTGAACTTCAGTTTGGAAAGGAGGGTCTCGTTGCCGCGAATGGCGGTGGCGAAGTACGTGAGCGAGTCTTGGAGTCGCGAAAGGTTGATGAGATCGGAGTTGTTGATGGGGCGATCCAAATCGCGCTTGGCACTATCGATGATGGTGCTGATTTGTTTGAGGCGTTTCAGGTACCAAACGGCGCTCGACAGGAAGAGACGGAAGACGAAGTCGACGGAGTCGGTGAAACCCAAGCCGCGTCTTTCTGATAGGAAACGAAATCGATCATCATATCGGTTTCGAAGTGGCAAACGCTCACGCAAACTTCACGATTGAGGAGCACACCGAGCGGAATGGTGGTGTGGGGCGTACGACTGTGTGCCTCTTTTTGGTAGGGTATGCGAAGAATGATGAGCATCCAGCCCTCATCGTAGTCATAGCGGGCACGCTCATCTTTATCTCGGATGTCGTTGAGAAAGTAATCGGGGATGTGAAGTTCGTCGATGAGGTATTTTTCCTCTTCTTCTGTGGGGCAAGTGGCTTGCACCCAATAGTTAGGTTGCCAGTTTTCTTGGGCTTGCAACCCGTGCTTGTAGTTCCAATACGTGAGCATAGCGAGCTTTCTTCGGTGCGAACGGAGCCGGATAGGAAGAAAGTCGAATGCTCTTCCTATCCGTGACGATGAGGTTTCGTTTCCGCGTGATAGTCGTCCATTTGGAGTTTCAGTTTAGCCGATGCGGTGCCCATTCCATGCGAAAGGCGGGAAGTGGCGCCGTTTTACGCCTGCAAAAGTACTCCTTTTCAGGCGAACTGACAAGCGTAACAGGCATTTAGCGCCAGACTTTTTGCCCGTTTTCGATGTTTAGTCCACGTGTGGGGGTAGGCAGGGCGCGACCGGAGAGGTCGAAACGACGGGAGGTACCCGCTGCTTGCGTGGGCACGACCACGGTACGACGGGGTGCATTCACCCCCGTGAGGGTGCGGTTCGTAAGATGGGCGGCATTGACGATGCGCCCGCTGCGATTGTCGAGGAGGAGGACAGCGATGTGGACGTTTGAACGATCGGATACTGCTCGGCAGGTAACAATCGGTGAAAACAAAGGTGTGGGGCACGCCGCGTTGGAGCGTGGCGGGAACACTACCGGGCAGACCGTAGGCATCGGGGTAGATTTCGCGTGCCACATCGTTGAAATAGGTGCGTGTGCGACCGGGAAGTTGTGTCCATTTGTAGAATTCGCTCGAAGGATCGATGGCGATAGCGCGTTGAGGAAAGTCTTTGAGCGAATAGTAATTGGCTTGCAAATAAGGCCCGACGCTGTCTTCGAGCACGACATAGGCGAGGCGCAAATCTAAGTTGTGCGCATCTTTGCCGTAGGTGGTGCGTACGGTCAACTCAAATTTGCGCTCGTCGGTGCGCTTGAAACTCGCTTCTACCAAAGCCGCGGCGGGACGAGCGGCCGCGGTGAGGAATTGCTCTTCAAAACCCTCGAGATAAAAGGACGCATTGCGCACATTTCTGTCGATGTGTACTTGAGGATAGGCTCTGAATCGCAAATCGTTGTAGGTATGCGTCGTCATTTCGTCGTTGCTGTGCACGGCGATACCGATGAATTGTTCGGGATGGTGCTGGCTCAGTTTGTCGAAGACATAACTACCGACGGGGCAATAGCCACACCAAGTCGCGGTGCCCTTTTCGTAAACCACGGTGCGGGGGTAGACAATAGGAGCATTGTCGCTGTCTTCGGCGGTTTCGGCCAAGGCCGTCAGTCCGAAGCAGGCGGAAAGCCATATAATAAGGAGAGAGAAAAGGCGTTGCATAAGCGTGCGAGGGGGAGAAAGGGTTATTTTTTGAAGGGTTTGCGCCAGTTGCAACCTTCTTTCCAGCGAGAGCAGCCGTAGGCCGTGTTGCCTTTGATCACCTTGCCCTCGCCACATTGCGGACAGGTGCTGCCGGCACGAATCACTTTGCGTTTCGGTTTCTCTGCCGATGGAGATGAAGTCGAGGAAGAGGCGTTTGTTCCCTGTTTCACTGCGAGTTTTGCGGGTAGTTCGGCCGAGGCCGAGGCGGTGACGCGGCGCGCATCGGTATCGCGCAGCACCGTGTCGACGAGTTCGCAGACCATTTGTTTGAGCTCTGCGATGAATTGCGAGGCCGAATAGTCGTGGTGTTCGATGCGTCGCAATTTGTTTTCCCACTGTCCGGTGAGTTCTGCGCTTTTGAGGAGTTCTTCCTTGATCACGCCGATGAGTTCCACGCCGGTGGGGGTGGCTTCGAGACTCTTGTTGCGTCGACGAATGTAGCCGCGACGAAACAGCGTTTGAATAATGGCCGCTCGGGTAGAAGGACGCCCGATGCCGTTTTCTTTCAGGGCATCGCGCAGTTCTTCGTTGTCCACGGTGCGGCCCGCCGTTTCCATGGCGCGCAGCAGCGTGGCTTCTGTGAAAGGTTTCGGGGGCGTGGTCTCTTTCGCCGTGAGGGTCGGTGTGTGCGGGCCACTTTCGCCTTTGGTGAAATCGGGGAGCGTGCGTTCTTCTTCCGCGCGTTGCGTGGTGTGCTCGTCTTTCGGGGTATCGCGGCGGAACACTGCGCGCCAACCTTCGTCGAGAATCACTTTTCCGGTGGCGCGAAACGGTACATCGGCCGCTTCGCCGTCGACAGTGGTGGTGGCAAAACGACAGTCGGGGTAGAAGACCGCGATAAATCGCCGCGCAATCAGGTCGTAGACGCGACGTTGCACGTCGGTGAGGGCATGTGGGGCGACGCCGGTGGGGATAATGGCATGGTGATCCGTCACTTTCGACGAGTCGAACACCTTTCGATTTGCGTAACTTCTCGCCGCGCAACGGAGCGAGGAGATCGCCATAGAGACCTGACAGCCCGTTGAGAATTGTTTTGCTCTTCCCGTACATGTCGTCGGGAAGGTAAGTGGTGTCTACGCGCGGATAGGTGGTGAGTTTGGCTTCATAAAGTTGTTGCACGACCTCGAGCGTGAGATCTGCGCCGTAGCCGAATTTGCGGTTGCACTCCACTTGCAGGGCGGTGAGGTCAAAGAGTCGCGGAGGAGCTTCGCTACCTTTTTTCTTCGTCACCGCCGTCACCGTGAAAGGCGTGTTTTCAATCGCGCGCAGCGCGGCTTCCGCTTCGGCGCGATCGGTGAAACCACGTTTCGTCGCCCCCTTGTTCTCGGATCGTTCGCCGTTTTTCGCTTCTTCGTCTTCCTCGCTGTTGTCGAGTCGCGCGGTGAAAGTCGTGTCGCGGTAGACGGTGGAGAGCACCCAATAGGGTTCCGGCACGAAGCGCTCAATCTCTTGTTGCCGGTGCACGATGAGCGCCAAAGTCGGGGTTTGCACGCGTCCGATGCTCAGCGGTTGTGCGCCGCGTCGACTGCGATCGCCGAATTTCAGCGTGTAAAGTCGAGTGGCATTCATGCCCAGCAGCCAGTCGCCGATGGCACGGCATAGTCCGGCTTCGTACAGTCCGCGATATTCTTCTTGTGGACGCAGTTGGGCGAAACCTTCTTTGATGGCTTCTTCCGTCATCGACGAAATCCACAACCGATCCACCGGGCATTGTGCCGAAGCCTTTTGCATCACCCAACGTTGAATGAGCTCACCTTCCTGGCCGGCATCGCCGCAGTTGATGATGCGGTCGGCTTTTCCGAAAAGGTCGCAGATCACGCCGAACTGCTCTTCCACGCCCTCTTTGAGGCGGATGCCGAAGCGTTCCGGAATCATCGGCAGTGCCGACAGTGACCACGCTTTCCAATAGGGCGTGTATTGATCCGGATCTTTGAGTTCGCAGAGATGTCCGAACGTCCACGTCACTTGATAGCCGTTGCCTTCGTAGTAACCGGCATTGCGCCCCACCCGATGGCGTTGCGTGGCACCGATGATCTTGGCGATATCTTCGGCTACTGAGGGTTTCTCGGCGATGCAGACTATCATTTTATGAAGTAGGGCAAAGACGTTCTATATATAATAAGGAGTGGAGCGCTATATAATAAGGCGCGAAGTGCATTTCAGACGGTCGTTTCCAATGCGTCGCCAATGCGTCGGCGGAGAGCCTCATCTTGTGGAGCGCCGTTGTGCAAAAATCCTTCGTGCAAGAGCCACCATGCCGAGGCTTGTTGCGTGATCGGGAGCAAATCGTGGGTGGAAACCACGATTGTGCGTTGTTCTTCCTGCGCCACGGCAAAGAGGAGAGCAAAGAGCGCGCGCTTATTGGGAGGATCGAGGTGCGCGGTGGGTTCGTCGAGCAAGAGCAAAGGCGTTGCTTGCGCCAGCGCTCGTGCCAGCATCACCCATTGCGCCTGACCGTCGCTCAACGTGTGGAGCGGCCGCGCCATCAGCGCCTCGATGCCGCAGCGTTGTGCCGCTTGGGCAATCGCCGCGCGGTCTTGTTGCGTGGTGGCGATGCCGCGATGGGGAAGGCGCGCGGTGGTCAACACATCTTCCACCGTCAGGCTGCCACAGCCGGTCGTGTGGTGAGCAGAAGCGCCACTTGGCGAGCACGCTCTTGTGGAGAGAGGTCGAACAATGATTGTCCGCCGAGCCGAATCTCGCCGCGGAGTGGAGGGAGCAGACCGCCCATGCTGTGGAGCAAAGTCGTCTTTCCGCTGCCGTTGCGCCCGAGGAGAATCGTCACCCCGCCCGCCGGCCCTTTTGCATTGAGCCCTTCGGCCACACAATGGGAAGCGTGCCCGATGCTCAGGTCGCATAATTCAAGCTGATCCATGCGTTGCAAAGATAGTGTTTTTTATCGAAAAAGACTTCTTTCGGCTGCCGCCGTGTTAGTCCACTTTTTCAAAGTGGTAGCCCAAACGGCGCAATTCGAGTGCCGCCCCGATGCGGTAGAGCGTGTGCAAACTGCGCACATACGCATGGAACGCCAGTGGACTTTGTGGTTCGATCTCTTCGTGGCGAAGCGCGTCGAGTGCCGTTTCGGCGCAACGCTGCACGAGCGAAACATAACTGCGGCGTTTCGTTGCGTCTTCACCCAGTCCGAGCACGTCGTCGAGAATATGGTCGTCGAGTGCGTCGAAGCCCCGAGCGTTGCGCAGTGCCGGATAGATGCGTTCGGGATGTTGAGCACAAGGCGCCCAGCCCGTTTCCCACAGGTGTGCGAGCGCCATGCCCACAAAACCCATCCAGCCGATGGCCACTGTCGGATATTTGGGAATTTCGGGGAGCGCGTCGGCCACATAAGGTTGTGCCACCGCCTCCCACACCGTTTCGAGGTCGGGAGTCTCGAGCAGTTGCCCGTTCAGCGCACCCATTTCGGTGCAGAGGCGTAGCAACTGCTCGGTGAGTTGACTTTCGTAGCGTTCGAGATAGAGAGTTTGGGGATCCATCGCAAGGAGTATTGAGTAGAGAAAGAGAGAGATCAGAGTTGGTCGAGCGAGTGTCGTGTCCCGCCCAGTCGTTTGAATTCCGAAGGCGAAAGTCCCGTCACCTGTTTGAATTGTCCGCTCAGATGAGCCGGACTCGAATAGTTGAGGCGAAAAGCGATTTCCGACATCGTCAGTTCGTCGTAAATCAGCAATTCTTTGGCGCGTTCCACCTTTTGCAGAATGAAGAAGCGTTCGATCGTCATGCCGCGCGCCGCCGAGAAGGCCGAACTCAGGAGCGTATAGCTTTTCGCCAAGCGGTCGGATAGGTAGGCCGAGAGTTTCCATTTCTCCATCAGGGCGCGATCGCCCACATAGTCGAGCACCGCCGTTCGAATCTGTTCGACCAGCACCGAACGCTGGTCGTCGATCAGCTCAAAACCCACCTGCTCCAAATCGTGGCGCAGGTGGGTGAGTTGGTCGGCGGTCGGCGTTTCGTGTAGATACACCTTTCGAGTTCGATGTGGTCAAACGCCAAATCGTTCCGACGGAATATTTGTTCCACGGCCATGCGACAGCGGTCGCACACCATGTTTTTTATGTAGAGCACCGTTTGCGGTGCAGCGGTTGTGTTCATAGTGTTCATCTTAGGGGCGTCGCAGCGTGTAGCCGATGTCGGCCACTGCTTGTATCAGTGCGTCGTCTGTGGCGTCGCCTTCCACCAGCGCCTCACCGCGTTCCAAGCTCACCTCGGCGTGCGCCACACCCGGCACACTCTGCAAGGCTTTTTCCACGTGGGTGCAGCAGTGGTGGCAGGTCATGCCTTCCACGACGAAGCGACGGGGTGCCGTTCCGTTCTCGGCGGCTGCGGCTTCGGCCGTTTCCGGCGTTCGGCGGTGCAACAGCGGGGCGATCACCAGGGCGTAGAGCAGCAGTGCACCCATCACCACGGTCGAAGCCCATTGCCACCAGGGCGTACTCATGTGGCAGCAAGCGTCGGTGGGGGAAAGCACCGAGGTGAAGAGTTCGCGCGGCAGCAGGAAGTCGACACCCAGACCGAAACGATGGCACCGACCGTGAGCGACAAGAGATAAATCCACAGGGTGCGCTGGCCCATCACACGGCGAATCACCAAGATCGAAGCCATGTTCGATGCCGGTCCCGCCATGAGGAAGACGAGGGCCGCGCCGGGCGAAAGCCCTTTGAGCATCAGCGCTGCAGCCACCGGAATACTACCCGTGGCGCACACATACATCGGAATGGCGATGAGCAGCACCACGACATAGGCCAAGAGCGGACGGTCGGCGAAGCGAACGAAGAAGTCGTCGGGCACAAACAGGGTGATCAAACCCGCCACGACCAGACCGATCACGAGCCATTTGCCGATGTCTTGCACCATGTCGACGAAGCCGTAGCGCAAAGCGCCTTTCATCCGATCGACGAAACCGGTGTAGGCCGGTTCTCGTCGGGCGCAGACTTCCCCGTCGGCGCAGTCGGTGTCGGCCGTTTGGGGAGTCTTCTCGCGGTCCTTATCTGCAGCGTTGACGAGCAAACCGCCGAACACCGAAGTCACCAGCGCGGCGATGGGGCGCAGAATGGCAAACGGCAGACCCAGAATGGAGTAAGTGGCAAAAATCGAGTCGACACCCGTTTGTGGGGTGGCGATGAGGAACGAAGTCGTAGCGCCTTTCGATGCCCCTTCTTTGCGCAGCGACATCGCCGTGGGAATCACTCCGCAGGAGCACAGCGGCAGCGGAATGCCGAAGAGCGCGGCGAGCAGCACCGAGCGCAGATCCGCCCCCGAAAGGTAGCGGCTGTAGAGCGAACCCGGCACAAAGGCGTGGAGCAAACCCGCCACGAGAAAACCGAGTAGCAGGTAGGGCGACATTTCATTGATAAGACGGAGAATTTCGTACATGATGAATTACTTTGATTTTGATACGGCAAAGGTAGCTGTATGCCGTTCGAAATGCCTTACAGAATTCCGCGAAAAATTTACAGCTCGAGAGCCGTGGAGGGAATACTGCGCAATAAAAACGTGCCCTCTGAGGCACGCGATTCGCAAATCCATATTTTACGTCGGCAAAAATACATATTTTACATTGATTCCGCAGTGTTTTCCTTTGAGAACGATCCACAATCGGCACGGAAACGCTCTATTACCACACCAAGAGGTCACACGGTCCATGATGCGCCGGAGCGTGTCCTCTTGATGGAATCTCACATTGGTGTTCCCGTCACGATTCTCACCTCCGACTATGATTCCCCCAATGGAAGCTCAACCAGGGAAATAGCCAAAATCCTGCTTGTAAGAATACTTTGCATCGAACTTGTGGGCTGGAATAAACTGATGATCAAAGTCTAAGTCAACATGACTGCCCACCTTTATAAGCCCCATCCTCCGTATCATCCGTAAAGGTAAGGTATTCAACTTCTGTGCCGTGTTGAAACTATAAGACTTGTCGGAGGTCTCGCTCTTATAGACAATATTTTTCTCGGTAAGCTCCTTTAGTCCGCGCCCCACAGTGTCGGCACCGGGTAATAGCGTGTCAGGTCTCTGCTTGAACTGTCCTATAAGCGCATTGATGTCCTCAAGGCATTCTCCACCACAAAGGTAACTGAAGAAGAGAGAGCCGAAAATACTTCCATGGCTGAATGCTTTGCCGCTACTTCCACGTTTACCCAATACAGATTCGGTAAGTCTTTCAAAGCCCAACTTTGAGAAAACGTCCGTAATGTGATTAATTCCACCGAAAGAAGTGATATTCTTGTTTTAATTGCTACCTTTGTTATGCCAGATTGTGTCTTACCTCCATCAGTCTGTCAAAGGTAATGGAGATACCGACAGACACCTCTGCCACGAAACGTTACGTTGTGGCTATCGCAGGAAGCAAGACAAATTTCTCAACTACTGACCGTGAACGGTTGAGCAGATGGCTCAAGTCGCGTACTGAGTCGGATAGTCTGCGACTCATTACTACTCGCTAACATAAAAAAGAAAAGATGAAAGAAATGTATAGGCAGAAAATTAATAAGAAGTTGGTTATGCCTACCTTGATGTTCATGCGTCAGGAAAAGTCGAGTGGAATAGTTCTTGGTATTGCCGTTATCATAGCCCTGTTGCTTGCCAACTCGCCTTGGCGCGAGCAATACTTCGAATTCTTTGAACATCATTTGGGGTTTGTTTTTCGACGGAAAAACTTATTTCAACTTCTCTTTGGAACATTGGATTAACGATGGGCTGATGTCTCTATTCTTCTTCGTCGTGGGATTGGAGTTGAAACGAGAGTTCATCGGAGGAGAGTTACGCGAAATAAAGAAGGTGGTACTCCCTGTGGGAGCTGCTATCTTGGGAATGCTTTTCCCTGCTGCTATCTATCTTAGTTTTAATATCGGAACACCTGTTGCTCATGGTTGGGGAATACCCATGGCAACAGACATTGCCTTTGCTCTCGCCATTGTTTATTTACTTGGCGATAAGGTGCCGCTATCAGCTAAAGTGTTTCTCACCACGCTTGCCATTGTCGATGACCTAGGATCGGTTATTGTTATCGCCCTGTTCTACACATCTAATATCTCCATCCCCAGTATCCTCGTGGGGTTGACTTTTCTTGGTATCATGTTCATTGGCAACAAGATGGGCATCAAACATGCCTTTTTCTATGGTATCCTTGGCGTGTGCGGTGTATGGGTAGCCTTCCTCATGTCAGGCGTTCATGCTACAATAGCAGCTGTTCTTGCCGCATTTGTAATCCCCGCTGATTCACAGATACCAGAATCGACATTTATTGCGCGTCTGCGCCGACAGCTTCATCGGTTTGAAAATGCAGAAAGCAATGATGTAAGGACATTAGAAGAAGAACAAGTGGAGATTATTTCCCAAGTGAAAGCTGAAGCCTTCAATGCCGTACCACCTCTTCAGCGCCTCGAGCATGGCATGCATCCATTTGTTTCTTTGTCATCATGCCCATCTTTGCGCTCGCCAATGCAGGTGTAGCCTTTATCGACATGGATCTGCAGAGCCTGTTCTCCAATCATGTTGCTCTTGGTGTGATGTTCGGACTGCTATTGGGCAAGCCCCTTGGCATCGTCTTGGCAGTTTGGTTACTCCACAAGTTGGGGCTTGGCAAACGTTCAAAAAAAATGACATGGCACCGCATCTTCGGTTTGGGATTCCTTGCCTCGATTGGTTTTACCATGTCGATGTTTGTCACCTCACTCGCCTTCGACGAACCTGTATGCAATGTTCAAGCTAAGGTCGGAATCTTCGCAGCTTCCATTATTGGTGGTTTGGCAGGATATTACTTGCTCAAAATAAGTAAATGATAATTCCTTGCTGCAATCTTCGGCTATAAGGTCTATTCGATTTTTACAATGTGGGCTACTTTTTTCGCACTCCATCATTATCGCATCCCCCCATGTACACCTTTGAATCCCTCCTCCTCGATCGCCACCTGCTGCACTTGGCCGAAGGCGGAAATGCAGAGTTCACGCGCCGTCTGCATCCCGGTGTGGAAGGCGTGTTGGGCATTCGCATGGCCGACCTCCGCAACTTGGCGCGCCGCATCGCCCGACAAGACGCCGCCGCCTACTTGCAGGCCGTCGAAAATACGCCCGAAGCGGAGCAAAGCCCCTACATGGAAGCCCGCACCCTCCACGGTTTGGTGCTCGGTTACATCAAGCCCACGTCCGTCGACGACTATCTCGCGCACGTTGCCCGCTGGGTGCCGCGCATCAATTCCTGGTCAGTGTGCGATGCCTTCCAACTCGCCGATGCGCGCCGCTTGTTGGCCGAGCACAACGATCGTATTTGGGACTTTGCCGGCGAGCGGCTCGACAGCGAGCACGAATACACCGTGCGCTTCGCCGTCGTGTTGCTCATGCTCTATTTCATCGAGGCCAACCACATCACCGCCGTACTCACTCGCCTTTGTGCCGTGCACCACGAGGGGTATTATGTGCGCATGGCCGTGGCCTGGGCGGTGGCCGAGTGCTACATTCGTTTTCCGAGCACACCCTGCCCGTTTTCGAGCAGTATCGCCTGCCCCTGTGGACGCACAACAAGGCCTTACAGAAAATCCGCGAGTCGCTCCGCCCCGATGAGGCCGTCAAAGTCCAACTCCAAGCCTTGAAGCGCAAAGCGTGAACTTTTAATCGCACGTGAATTTTGTCCTTATAGGAAATATCCTTATCTTCGCGTCAATAAAACTCCAACTTTATGTACGCAGTAGTCTTTGATCTTGACACGAATTGTCTCAATGAGTGCTATGAAGGGGAAACCTATCACGGTGCTTATCGCAAAGTGCGTGATTTCATGAGCGAAAATGGATTCTCTTGGACGCAAGGGAGTGTCTATTTTGGCAATGAAACAGTAGATGCGGTAAAATGCGTGTTGGTCATTCAGAAAATGGCACGAACCTTCCCTTGGTTTCAAACCTGCGTTCGGGACATCCGCATGCTCCGAATCGAAGAAAACAACGACTTGCTCCCGGCAATCAAATTTTAGCCCGTCTCCCTCATTACGGCAACAGGCGCTCATTCTCCCTCGAGAATGAGCGCCTGCCGTGTATGGTATCGTTCTGTTCGTCGGCAGGTGGCGCACCGGTGCGCCACCTGCCGTTAGAGAGGATGGACTGAAGGCGTAGTTTAGGCCAATGCCGCGTCGGCCAGTGCTTCGAGCGCCGGCACGTCCGTGCTGTGGAGCGCGCTCTTCACCGTCACGATGGGTTCGAGCAGTTCGATGCCCTTCCACTTTTCCATCTGTGCCTTCATGGTGCGAGCCGCTGTTGCCGCCCATGAGGCATTTTCGATGATGCCCACGCGGCGATTGCGATAGCCCTTCAGTCCGAGTTTGTGGAGGAAGAAGTGCATCGGGGGGAACACGTCGGCGTCATAGCTCGAAGCCGCCACGATGAGTGTGCCGTAGCGGAAGGCGTCGGCCACAGCGTGGTCGATGCTGCCGCGCGCCAAGTCGTGGAGCACCACTTCGGGCGCGCCCTTCTCGCGGAGAATTTCCGCCATGCGGCGCGCCGCCTTCTTCGTGCCGCCGTGCACACTGGCAAAGGCCACCACCACGCCCGGCGTTTCCACCTCGTAGCGCGACCAGATGCGGTACAAGCGCAGCGCCTCGGCCATTTTTGCCCCCGTGAGCACCGTGCCGTGCAGCGAGCAGATCATGCGTACATCAAACTTGCCCACCTTGTCCAGCGCCTTGCCCACCTGCGGGCCATATTTGCCGCAGATGTTCACATAGTAGCGGCGCGCTTCCGTCGCCCAGTCGTCGGGATGCGAATCGTAGGTGCCGAATTTGCCGAAGGCATCGGCCGTGAACATCACCTGGTCGCCGTCGTCGTAGGTCATGATCACCTCCGGCCAGTGCACCAGCGGCGCCGTGATGAAGTGGAGTGTGCGCTTGCCCAGCGAGAGCGTGCTGCCATCCTTCACCGCGATGGTGCGGCCGGTCAAGTCGAGCCCCTCGTTGAATTGCTCCATGAATTCGATCGCCTTGGCGCTCGCCACCACCTGCAGCGAGGGGAAAGCCGCCAGCGTGTCGACGATACCGCCCGTGTGGTCGGGTTCCATGTGTTGCACCACGAGGTAGTCGGGGGTTCGATCGCCCAAGGCCGTGCGCAGATTTTCTTTCCACTCTTCGACGCAACGCGCGTCGACGGTGTCCATGATGCAGACTTTCTCGTCGAAAATCACATAGCTGTTGTAGCACATGCCTTCCGGCACGGCATATTGGCTTTCGAAGAGATCGAGGTCACGATCGTCGGCACCGATGTATTTGATGGTAGAGGTAATGTTCGGGTTCATATCCGAGATAGAAATTGGAGTTAGGTCTGTGTTGAAAATAAGGGAAAGCACCGCAGCGCGCGGGTGCATTATTGTATTTCGGCTACGGCGCGCAGATAGTTGCGCAGGTTGCCCGCCTTTTGCACTTTCTTGAAGGCCTTGCGCCCGATGGTCGTCTCCGCATAGTCCCAAAAGGGGCGGAGCTTGCGGTGCAGCGCCTCGTCGCCCGGCACAATGCGTGCATAGGCCTCGTGCAGTCCGTCGTGCAGGCGGTGCAGCAGGGCAATTTGTTCGGCGAGCGACCACTCGCGACCGTCGCGCAGTTCGGCGCTCAGCGAGGGGGCGCGCCAGCAGGCCGCGCCCGATCATCACCCCGGCCACCGTGGGCTGGGCGGCGACGAAGACTTCCACGTCGGTGGGCGTGAGCAGGTCGCCGTTGTAGAGGAGCGGGTGCGGACACGCGGCGGCGAAGCGCGCAAAGGCTTCGCGGTCGGCCCGCCCTTTGTAGCCCATCACGCCCAAACGCGGGTGGAGCGCCACGCTCACCAAGGGGGCGGCGGCCACGAGGGGCGCGAGGCGGTCGAGCTGCGTGGCATCGTCCCAGCCCAAACGGAGTTTCACCGAGAAGCCCACTTCGGGATAGGTGCCCATGCGCTCGAAGAGGGCGGCCGCGCGCTCCGGCAACGGCAAGAGTCCGCTGCCGCGTCCGTGGCGTGCCTGCAAGGGGGAAGGGGCACCCCATGTTGAGGTCGATGCGCCGGTAGCCCAAGGAGGCGACGACATCGACCAAGCGCGCCAGTTCGTCGGCATCGGCCGCGATGATCTGCGGCACCACCGGCACCCCCTCGTTGTGTTCGGGGGCGATGTCGCGCAGGTCTTTGGAGCGCACACCGCCGTGCTCCCACCGCACGAAAGGCGTGTAGTAGGCCGCGATGCCGCCCACCAGTCGGTGGTGCAATCGCCGATAGACGTCGTCGGTGTAACCTTGAAGCGGAGCGAAGTGCAGCGGTTTCATGAGTGCAAAGTTACGGCTTTCTTTTGAATTAAAGATCACGTGCGATAAAAACTCGCACGCTTTCCCCACGCTTTGCGCGCTTTGCGCGTAGCTGTGGCGACCGTCCCCTAGGGCCGTGGGTGCCGGTGGGGGAAGCGGAGTAGCGCGTCGCGATAGTATTCATATTGCTTGCGGCGCAGGGCTATTTCTCGCGGCAGTCCCTCGCTGATGGAGTTCGTCAGCGTGTCGAAGCGGTCGAGGATTTCCACAATGCGGCGCTGCTCGGAGAGAGGGGGGAAGGGGAAAGGCTGTTCCATAAGTTGCTGGGTATCGACGGAAGGGAAATTTTCAATGATTGTGTGCTTTTGGGGCTTAATGGTCAAATGTACTCCTATAATAGTTGAACTCCCTAGTGTTTATCGGGGTTGTAAGCCCCTAATATGTTTCCAATAAGCAGTTCTCGCCTCTCTTTCGAAAGTCCTCGATGAAGACGCAATCTCATCTTCAATACAGAGTTAAGAGACTCAATAGCATTGTTAGTGCGTGGAACTTGATCGGCAGGGAAATTCTCAAAGGTAAATAGTGCATTTAGATTGCGTTTTAAAACCTGAGTTCGGTCTAAGCATTTCCTCTAAAAATAATCCCACCGACTAAGTAACTTAATCGGTGGGACACTTGTTCACGTGGCAAGAAATTCGTAACTTTATAACTGATATCCAAATAGTTACTATTCCACATGAACACTGATTACACTGCAAAGATAACGGAAATCTTTTTATTCGGTCGACGAATTCTGTAAGCAAATTGAACCGCAGTTCAAGAAAAAAGCGATTGGCGAAGACGGAAAAAAGAGGAGAAATCGCGCTTTTAAGATGAGCGACAGCGAAATTATCACCATTCTCATCCTCTTTCACCTCTCGGGCTACCGAACACTCAAGGCTTTCTACACCCAAATGATCTGCAAAGAGTGGCGACAACACTTTTCCCGTCGTGCTCTCTTACAATCGCTTTGTGGAACGTGAGCAAATGGTTTCTCTCAAACTTTATTTGTTTCTCAACAACTGTTGTTTGGGCGATTGCACCGGCATCTCGATCATTGACTCCACCCCCATTCGGGTGTGTCACGACAAGCGATCGAGAAGGCACAAAACCTTTTCGGGGATTTGCCACAAGCGGCAAAGGGACTATGGGGTGGTTCTTCGGTTTCAAACTGCACATCATTATCAACGACCGCGGAGAAATCGTCCAATGGCAGTTGACACCAGCCAATACAGATGATCGTACCCCACTGAAAAAAACAAGAAGTTTACGGAAAAGATCTTCGGAAAAACTCGTGGCCGACAAGGGATACATCTCGCAGAGCCTTTTTCGAAGAATTGTTTGTCGACGACATTCACCTGATCACTCGCATACGCAAGAATATGAAGAACTCGTTGATGCATCTACGCGATAAAATTCTACTGAGGAAAAGGTCGTTGATCGAGACGGTAAACGACGAATTGAAGAACATCGTTCAGATTGAACACACGCGCCACAGGAGCATCGGAGGATTTGCCACGAATCTCATGGCAGCCATGGCAGCATACAGTTTCTTGCCCAAAAAGCCCTCGCTTAATATAGAGATCATCGAAAGAGAAAGGAGAATTGCTTAGGCCGAACTCAGGTTATAAAAAGCACTTCTCGTTCTTCTATGAGTGAAGTGCCATTTGCCATCTTCACCATAAGACTTCTCTTGCAAAAAATCTTTCCACTTTTGCTCCCATTTTTCAAGAGATGTCTCAAAGTCTAGACGACTAGATTGTGTAAGTTGATGCGCCAATGCTTTGAGTTCTTTGGCCGCAGGTAAGCGAGGATTAGTGGTGAGCAAATGTCTTATTCGCTGAAGCTGGTGAAACTGACAATACTGATAAGGTATCTCAGGAAATGCTTCCTTAATACCTGATAATGCGTCACTTACAATGGATCTGATTGTAAATCCTTGATCTTGGAGACAGGATATACCAGCTTGATAATCACTAATTCTCTCCTTACCACGTAAGAAGCGATAGTGTAATACTCTGTGGCTTGAAGCATCCATGAAAATGACTACTCCAAAGTTTCGACCCCAATAGGTAGCATCCATTTGTAACGTTATAGCAATGGGGGGGAATTCTGTAAGAAATATCCTGACTTTGGGGTACGTTTTTGAGATATCGTTGTAGGGTAGAAACAGAAATACCATATTCTTGAGCTGTTTCAAGCAATGTATGGCGCCCTTGTAAATAGAACTCAACAATGGCAGCCTTATTAGGCTTTTCACGACCACTAAAATAGCATTGACAACTCTTGCAATACCAATACGAGGCACCACGTTTAACTCCTTTGCGGATTATAGCATGAGAACCGCATTTCTGGCACTTTTTTTACGATGATATTCCATTATAGCATTATAAACACCTCCAAAGGTATGAAAAAGAGAGCATTATGCCCCCTTTCAGGAGTACATTTGACCATTAAGCCGCTTTTTGCACCATTCGTCGATGATGAAGAAATAGTAACATTGCTGTCCGGTAAACTTCAAAACGGCAGAAAAATCCAGCCCGAAGCCCTTTAGACCTGAGTTCGGTCTAAGCAATTCTCCTTTCTCTTTCGATGATTTCGATATTAAGCGAGGGCTTTTTGGGCAAGAAACTATATGCGGCCATTGCTGCCATGAGATTTGCGGCAAATCCTCCGATGCTCCTGTGGCGCGTGTGTTCAATCTGAACGATGTTCTTCAATTCGTCGTTTACCGTCTCGATCAACGACCTTTTTCTCAGTAGAATTTTATCGCGTAGATGCATCAACGAGTTCTTCATATTCTTGCGTATGCGAGTGATCAGGTGAATGTCGTCGACAAACAATTCTTCGAAAAGGCTCTGCGAGATGTATCCCTTGTCCGCCACGAGTTTTCCGAAGATTTTCTCCGTAAACTTCTTGTTTTTCAGCGGGGTACGATCATCTGTATTGGCTGGTGTCAACTGCCATTGGACGATTTCTCCGCGGTCGTTGATAATGATGTGCAGTTTGAAACCGAAGAACCACCCCATAGTCCCTTTGCCACTTGTGGCAAATCCCCGAAAGGTTTTGTGTCTTCTCGATCGCTTGTCGTGACACACCCGAATGGAGGTGGAGTCAATGATCGAGATGCCGGTGCAATCGCCCAAACAACAGTTGTTGAGAAACAAATAAAGTTTGAGAGAAACCATTTGCTCACGTTCCACAAAGCGATTGTAAGAGAGCACGACGGGAAAGTGTTGTCTCTACTCTTTGCAGATCATTTGGGTGTAGAAAGCCTTGAGTGTTCGGTATCCAGAAAGGTGAAAGAGGATGAGAATGGTGATAATTTCGCTGTCGCTCATCTTAAAAGCGCGATTTCTCCTCTTTTTTCCGTCTTCGCCAATCCGTACTTTCAAAATCGAAGTGCAACAAATCATTCTTTTTTTCATAGGATCTAATCCATGAAAAACACCGCGGGGTGGCCTCGCGGCCGGGGCGCGTAGCCCCGAAGAGCGATACCGGCAATACAAAAAAAGAGGTTCATCCGACATTTGGAGTGATGCGGCAATCGTGCAGCGCATATAGCCTTAGCTGAAAATACCTTTCATCCCTAAAACCATAGGCCACTCTCTTCATCACCTTTATCTTATTGTTGATTCCTTCTACTTTCCCGGTCGATATGGGGCAGTCGTACCAGGCCAGAATACCGGTTCTATAAGCCATGATTGTGACAGCCATTTTCATCAACTGCGGCACTTTGCTCTCCTGCGCCTGTTTCACCAAGTCGAGCATGACCTTTTCGGCTTCTTGTTTATTGGGCTGCATCCATATCTTTCTGAGTTGCTCTTTGAGGTAGTAGGCCTGTGAGAGCGGTTTGTTCATGTCTAAGGCGTTATCAAGCCTTGTTTTGTACTCCTTATCGAAGATATCTGCTCCATTGCGCAGCAGCAGGTAGTGCGTCCCCTTCAATAGATCGACCACATACCTTGCAAAGCGACGAGTGTAACTGTGACTGCCCGGGGCAAAGGATATCCGTTCCTGACTATCATAGTCACAATCTGAACCCTTACACTGTAGCGGCGGACTTTCATCCGCAGAATTTCCTTTTTGCCACCGATCGGAAGGCTGATAAAGTCGCGAGTGCGAAAGCCATTCTTCAACCTGAGTTCGGTCTAAGCATTTCCTCTAAAAATAATCCCACCGACTAAGTAACTTAATCGGTGGGAAACTTGTTCACGTGGCAAGAATTTCGTAACTTTATAACTGATATCCAAATAGTTACTATTCCACATGAACAGTGATTACACTGCAAAGATAACGGAAATCTTTTATTCGGTCGACGAATTCTGTAAGCAAATTGAACCGCAGTTCAAGAAAAAAGCGATTGGCGAAGACGGAAAAAAGAGGAGAAATCGCGCTTTTAAGATGAGCGACAGCGAAATTATCACCATTCTCATCCTCTTTCACCTTTCTGGATACCGAACACTCAAGGCTTTCTACACCCAAATGATCTGCAAAGAGTAGAGACAACACTTTCCCGTCGTGCTCTCTTACAATCGCTTTGTGGAACGTGAGCAAATGGTTTCTCTCAAACTTTATTTGTTTCTCAACAACTGTTGTTTGGGCGATTGCACCGGCATCTCGATCATTGACTCCACCCCCATTCGGGTGTGTCACGACAAGCGATCGAGAAGGCACAAAACCTTTCGGGGATTTGCCACAAGTGGCAAAGGGACTATGGGGTGGTTCTTCAGTTTCAAACTGCACATCATTATCAACGATCACGGAGAAATCGTCCAATGGCAGTTGACGCAAGCCAATACGGACGATCGTCCCCACTGAAAAACAAGAAGTTTACGGAGAAAATCTTCGGAAAAATCGTGGCGGACAAAGGATACATCTCGCAGAGCCTTTTCGAAGAATTGTTTGTCGACGACATTCACCTGATCACTCGCATACGCAAGAATATGAAGAACTCGTTGATGCATCTACGCGATAAAATTCTACTGAGGAAAAGGTCGTTGATCGAGACAGTAAACGACGAATTGAAGAACATCGTTCAGATTGAACACACGCGCCACAGGAGCATCGGAGGATTTGCCGCGAATCTCATGGCAGCCATGGCAGCATACAGTTTCTTGCCCAAAAAGCCCTCGCTTTATATCGAAATCATCGAAAGAGAAAGGAGAATTGCTTAGACCGAACTCAGGTATTCTTCACCAAATGGGCATGACCGCACTTGGGACAGCATTTCGGAGCTCGTTTACTTTCGATATGTAAGATGATTGTATTACCTTTGTATCCCTCTCGTAGACACTTGTGGTGATACAATCCCCAAGCATGATATAGAAAACTGCTGTTCATAGCTGCATATTTGTTGGTGATAATTCAAATATACAATTTGTTCAGCGGTTTCTTCTTTTTAGAGCCGCATCACTCCAAATGTCGGATGAACCTATTATATTTCAAGAGAGCAAATTATTATTTACCCAACCATTCGGTTATGCATTATCCACAAACCTTGCGGATTTATTCCTCGCAAAATTGCGAAAAAGACTTTTCATCATAAACTTGCATAGTTGTATCATTGTCTTTATTACAAGCAGCAAAGCACCGTATTATCACCTTTTTGAAGACACAAAACCGCTTGTCACTATCTCGTAGCTGTTCTTTTAATCAACAATAACCAACTACTGAACACGTCTCACTTTCACTGGCGGAAAAGTGAAGCGCCCATCCTCGCCCTCTGTTTTTCGCTCCGTTTGCGGAGAAAATTGTGAACCAAAGAAATTATAACGTTCGTCAGAATAGGGGGTTTCTATGCCTACCATAAGGGTCAACGTGTTGGTGAACCAAGCTGTAGAGATGGGGCGAAACCTAGATTCATACATGCGACGTGTCAACTCCGGATAGGCAGAACGGAATGCAGGAGTAAGCATAACCACAAATGGAACATCAGCCTGCTCCAAACACGCTCGACCACCATGACCGCATAGGTTTGGCTGTAACGCATTGTCATAAACCGACTCTCCGTGATCAGAAAAATAAATAATCAATGCAGGACGTTCGCGATAATGTGCGAAGAGTGATCCCAATACATGATCGGTGTAAAGCAACGTATTCATATACTGAGCTGTTGCCTCATCAGCTTGTGTTCCTCGCGACACGGGTACATCTTGTGCGGTAAAGCGAGCAAACTTGCGAGGGTATCGCTCATAATATGCCTGGTGACTACCCATTAAGTGAATAACACTGAATAATCCAGCTGGTGCACTCTTTCGTTCCACAATTCTCAGTTGCGCATAATGTTGTACTATAGGCAAAAGTAAACCATCGAAACTGATTTTTGAAAACACACCACCAGATTTACCATAAGGAGTTTTTAATTGCTGTGCCCCAGTGCCAAATATAAACTCTACAGAATGCTCACCTTCTGTTTCTTGGTTGGTATACCAACGTGTAGCATATCCCGCTTGGGCAAAGCACGAAATCAAATCTGGGAATTCATACCACTCTTTGCCAGGCATGTCGTTCCAAAAAGTAAAAATACGTTTGGACGAACTCACCGTAGTATTCGCTGCACTTCGTGCATCATTGAAACAAAAAGCATCCCCTGTTTTCACAAGCGAGTCTAAACGTGGCGTAGTTGAACGTGAAAAACCATAAGTTTGAAAAAAATCTGCCCGCGCGGTTTCTCCCAAGATTACTACTATATCCACAGGCTCATGGAAAACAGACTGAAATTTAACCCCTTTCAATAATTGGGGAGACCTCATCTGGCTCACTTGTTTACTAACGCGATGCACTCTAACTATAGCAACCTGAGGATTCCATACTATGCGGTCCATTGCACAACTAGCTCCTGTAGGGATTGGAAAAACTTTACCGTAGCAATTAAAAGCCCGTATCCCTGTTAGATACAACGTACCAAAAATAGAAAATAAAACCAACCATTTTCCCCAGACACCAATATAGCGTCTAAAGTCTATTCGATTTAACCCTAAAGAAATCAACACCATGAGTCCCCATACTCCAAGAATTTTTAGTACGGATTCAATTGTTAATCCACTTAGAAATTCGCTACTCTCTCGCCAACTAGTAGCTACTACCACATTGCACAACCGATCGGTGAGGTTTGTTTGGTATACATGAAGCAAGAAAAATTCAACCCAAAAGAGTATACTCCATACAATGCTTTCAACCCAAGTCACTAGTCTTGTAAAAAGAGGAATACAACGAGATGCGTAAACAAATAAATAATGCCACCCAATCCATAACATAACTCTTAAGGAAAAGAAAATTGGGGAGTAAAATATAGAATGATAATTATACTGAAATATCCAAACCTCTATACACAATTGGCTTGCAAACACAAATAACATATTAAACCGCTGATGCGAATTTTGATATGTGGATGGTAGCCTCCTGGCAATACCATCAAAGAAAACGATCAAACTTGATAGATTCATTTTATTTAGTTGAGGGGTTTAGAAAAATACGAAAACAGCTGTACAGACAAGTGGGATAAACTATTAATATATTAGCGATCAAAAGTTCTCCGTTACCATTGGCGGCCTTCGATATCAGCGCAATTGCATTTATAATACGTCAAAGTTGAGTCAACCGGCAGATACAAAATGAGTCTATTCTTTTGAAGAACTATGCTTTTGGTGTTTCAAACTTTAGCTTTAGTCCGAACGCACTGTTGATTTTCTTCTGTATGCTCGCCATCTTTTTATCGGTGAATTCATCGAAGTTGGCGTGTTTTTGAATATACTATCTGTGAGTTTGTATTCTCTACAGTTCCTTTCTCCACGAGCATGATTAGGGAAATCATGACGATTTCCAAATACTTCACAATCAGATTGTGTGCTGTAAATTCAGAACGGATGTCGGTGGTAATGGTCTTGATGTTATTATAGGACAGTTGAGAATGTATACTGCCTTAACCAACGGCTCAAACTTCTTTCCACGACAAGTTTTGTCATATTAGATACGCTGCTTAATTCCAGCATCGTTCCAAATGTTAGATGACTCCCAAAAAAGAAGTGGTCTCTTAGAAATATCTTCTTATATATTGAGAGCCGCTTTCGTATTCGGGCCATCGAGCCTGAGATTACAAATCACGTGCTCTGCCAGCTGAACCCAAGAAGCGGGTTGGAAAGCTCGCACATCGCGCCACTAAACTAACCACCTTTGCTGCGATTAAGCCCTATAGGATTCGAAGGAGTTTCCCGTGTGGTACTTTCCAATGTAGTAAATACATTCCTTTTGGTTTGCACTGCAAAGGAACGAATCTGTTTTGAATCCACCAAATCCCAGTGCATTTTTCTCATCATTTACGCACGTAGAGTCAACCAGCGTAGAGTCAACCAGCAAGTGCAAAATTAAATATTGCTGTCCGGTAAAAGTTTTTCAAGACAGAAAAATAAGGCTGAACCCTCTTGTAAGATTGCAGCCTCTTTTGTTACTTTGTTGTTGCAAAAAAAACGAGTAACATGAGAAAAAGTACATATTTTACCTGACAGCCGGTCTATAGTCAGGTCATAAAGTTGCTGGACAAGGCAAAAATCCAACAAATAAGCCAAGAAACCTTGGGCAGCGAGCGCTATGTGAAGCGTTTGACCGGGTGGAAACACCTCATCATTATGCTCTTTGGCATACTCAAACACTTTGATTCTCTGCGAGAATTGGAGATCGGAATGAAAGTCGAGACCATGAAACTCTCCCGCTTGGGGCTTGACTACGTGGTTCGCAGAAGTACCCTTGCCGAAGCCAATCTCCGACGTTCACAAGAGTTCTTTGCCAAGGTTTATGCCTACCTCTTGGAGCGCTACACGCCATTTTTAGCGGACAGCCGATCAACGGGGCATAAGAAGTCTTGGGAAAAGCAGCTCTACATGATGGATTCTACTACGATCACGCTGTTTGACAACCTCCTCAAGGGCGTGGGGCGGCATCCCAAACACGGCAAAAAGAAAGGCGGAATGAAGGTACACACCGTAATGAAGTACCAAGTGGGCGTGCCTATGGGGGTAGAACTGACCTCCGCAGCCAAACACGACCATTACCTGCTCAAAAAGGTGCACCTGCCCAAGGAGTCGACTCTGACCATGGACAGAGCCTACATTGATTATGCTCAATTTCAAAGGCTTACCGAGGAGGGTGTCTGCTATGTCACCAAGATGAAAAAGAACCTCACCTACAAGGAGTTGTCCTCCACTGCTTATGTCTCCCGTGAGGGTTTGGTGACACACATCGACAAACACATCCTTTTTCAGAAAGAGAAGGTGAGGCACGAAGCCCGATGCGTAGAGTTGTGGAGCAACAACTCTCGCAAATCGGTGACCTTACTGACCAACAATTTTTGAACTCTCTGTTGAGGAACTAGCTGAAATTTACAAGCGTAGATGGGCAATCGAAACTCTTTACAAACAGCTCAAACAGAACTTTCCCCTGCACTTTTTCTATGGTGAGAGCGTGAATGCCATCCAAATACAAACCTGGGTGGTACTCATCGCCAATCTCCTCTGCACGGTACTGTCCCGAATGATCAAAAGGCACGTTTCGTTTTCTCAAATCGTGACCATGCTTAGATTGACGCTCATGTATTACACCAATTTTCATCGCTTTCATGGAAGATCCCCAAAAACCTGAGTTCGGTCTAAGCATTTCCTCTAAAAATAATCCCACCGACTAAGTAACTTAATCGGTGGGAAACTTGTTCACGTGGCAAGAATTTCGTAACTTTATAACTGATATCCAAATAGTTACTATTCCACATGAACAGTGATTACACTGCAAAGATAACGGAAATCTTTTATTCGGTCGACGAATTCTGTAAGCAAATTGAACCGCAGTTCAAGAAAAAAGCGATTGGCGAAGACGGAAAAAAGAGGAGAAATCGCGCTTTTAAGATGAGCGACAGCGAAATTATCACCATTCTCATCCTCTTTCACCTTTCTGGATACCGAACACTCAAGGCTTTCTACACCCAAATGATCTGCAAAGAGTGGCGACAACACTTTCCCGTCGTACTCTCTTACAATCGCTTTGTGGAACGTGAGCAAATGGTTTCTCTCAAACTTTATTTGTTTCTCAACAACTGTTGTTTGGGCGATTGCACCGGCATCTCGATCATTGACTCCACCCCCATTCGGGTGTGTCACGACAAGCGATCGAGAAGGCACAAAACCTTTCGGGGATTTGCCACAAGTGGCAAAGGGACTATGGGGTGGTTCTTCAGTTTCAAACTGCACATCATTATCAACGATCACGGAGAAATCGTCCAATGGCAGTTGACGCAAGCCAATACGGACGATCGTCCCCACTGAAAAACAAGAAGTTTACGGAGAAAATCTTCGGAAAAATCGTGGCGGACAAAGGATACATCTCGCAGAGCCTTTTCGAAGAATTGTTTGTCGACGACATTCACCTGATCACTCGCATACGCAAGAATATGAAGAACTCGTTGATGCATCTACGCGATAAAATTCTACTGAGGAAAAGGTCGTTGATCGAGACAGTAAACGACGAATTGAAGAACATCGTTCAGATTGAACACACGCGCCACAGGAGCATCGGAGGATTTGCCGCGAATCTCATGGCAGCCATGGCAGCATACAGTTTCTTGCCCAAAAAGCCCTCGCTTTATATCGAAATCATCGAAAGAGAAAGGAGAATTGCTTAGACCGAACTCAGGTCCAAAAGGATGAATCTGTAATTTGCGCTGAAAGGGCTAAATCCCCACCGCCGGAACCGTCATTATTTGATTAGGGGGGCTTGCTTTTCGAAAAAGAAAGCCCGAAGTCCTATTCTAAAGGGCTTCGGGCTGGATTTTTCTGCTGTTTTGAAGTTTACCGGACAGCAATAATTTATTTTCTATTCTTTATTAAGTGGTTTTGGTGCCAGTGCGTACACTGGCTGTCCGGTAAAATGCATACTTTGGCTCCTGTTATTTGTGTTTCCATCTCAAATGTAGTTATTAAGAGTTGAAGTTTATGATTTTATTAAGCCTAGATTGTGTATACTCTACTCTATTCTTGTTTAACGGAATACCAATCATGTAGACTTGAATCTCAGTAGTTGCGAGACAACTATTTATACTTATTTCTCGACAACAAATCACTGAATGGATAGATTAGCAAGGCCTGCTTTTTATTCATACCATTCATCGAACAATAAGCAAGCAATTGATGTAAATCATGACGGAATGTATTTTTGAGCTCTTCGCTGTTATTGTTCCAATTAAATAGATGACTCTTGTATTTTGCGTCAACCACAAATTGTTCATCTCCCTTCTGAATAATCATATCTGGTTCCAAGTAGTTAATCGCCCAGGATGGACGTTTGCTCACACGAATACCATAATGAGGATTATTCACAGGCCTTGCCCCTTTCTTTTTAGAGACATCGGTCAATAAATACTGAACAAATCTCTCAAAGAAAACAGCATAATCGATACGCCATGCGAATTTCTCATTAGATCTATTGGTTAAGATACTATTGGCTAATTCTTTAATTTGTTTGATGATTGAAGGGTCTGAAACTCTGATCTTTATATTATCTGTTGGACTACAAGCTTTATCTCGCAGTTTGATCTTCATCCTAGCTATCTGTGATGAATAGATCGCACGGGTTCTAAGTGGCGTACGTAGAGATTCTAGTTCTTCGATAGCAAGTTGGAGGACATAGTTTAATTGTTGCCACTCTGGATGATCCGAGGTGAGAATATTGCATTTGTTATGGAAAACAGAGAACTCCATAGGATTACGCGCTGTTCTTAGGGCATATTCCGGCCACAGCGTAGATCCGCTCGGTTGGCGGCTGGCTCTAACTTCGTTAGTAAACTTTCTCCATTTGAACCTTTCCGCTTGCTCATAAAGTTCCAGGTATTTGCAACACTCAATGAATATAGGAGGCGTCATCTGAGAATCCTGGACCAGCTGAAGTTCGTCGGAATATTCAGGTCTTATGGTGCTATCAAGTAAACTTATTAGTTCTCCTACATCCTCTCCAAATCGTCCGGTAACGGTTAGATCGCCCACCGCTTTACCATTCATAGGAGAAATAATAGGGATTGTCCCAACAAACCTAGATGTTTTGAGTTTGATAACAGGCTTCCCATTGTCTGACTCTACACATGCCGAAATATCAAGATAGGACAAGTTCTTCTGATTCAGATCCACAAATCTCTGCATGACAGCCTCCATGGAGCGGTCTTCCATTTCCAACTTTGCTTCACCTTATCGCAAGTCCATATTGTAGAAGACAAAGTGCTTAGCCGTCCAAAAGAAAATACCTGCATTTTACTCATACATCAATTTCCCAGTTTCTTTCAGAAATAAGTCGCAGAAGGCGTCTTTCGCTTTCAATAGATAACCTTCAGTCAAGTATTCTTTCATCAAGGGCAATAACTCATAGATCATACGCTCCTTCATTTCCTTGTCTGGTTCGTTTTTTCCAACAATGAAATAAGATTGCCCCGGTTGGAGATTAAGTTCATCATCTGTAGCGTATTGGAAGAAGATATCTGCAAATTTATTGTAGGTTTCTTTCATAAACTCCTTGCCATCTCCTGGCGTTATCTCGTGAGGCCGGAGAGTGTACCATGCAAAGCGGCGGCGCAATGCAAAATCCACGACAGCCAAACTTCTGTCTGCCGTATTCATGGTTGCTATTACATAGAGATTATCAGGGAGTTGAGTCAGTTCCATGTCACCAACTGATATTTTAACGTTTCTCTCCCCCCGTTTGATATTCGAAGAGGTAGAACACTGGTCCCAGCACATTCGACAAATTGGCGCGGTTGATTTCATCGATGATCAACAGCACTTTTTCGTTCTTGTTGTTGATTGCATATTCAACAGCTTGATAAAGAATTCCTTTCTTTGCCTGGAACTGTGGTTGCGACATGTCCTTAGATATGTTAGGCTCTATACCGTAGACAAAATCGGAGAAAGTCGTTTCTGCATGGAATTGTTCAAAGAAAGTTTGAGTGTACTTCTTATCCTTATTATCCTTATTATCCTTAGCGATATTCAATGCAGTATAGGTTTTTCCTGTTCCTGGTGCCCCCTGCAATACGATATACTTACGTTTCGAGAAGGTCTTTAATATCCTTTTCCTCGTTGTGGGCTTCAGGATCGGAAATATCCAAGGCCTCCTCTATTGCATTTCTCTGGTCCTTTTTTGTTGCCCAAGAGCGTATCTTGGCGTAGGTAGCCAGCCATGCATAAATGATTTTCATCCCATTTTCTTCTTGAGGATTAACAATGCAACTAGCGGGCAAAACAGTCTTGTACCTCTTTATGACAGTTGTTAGTTCGCGATGCGATGTATCGATTTTATTTAGTAAATCAGTTGATACACTCTCTATATCATCAAAAGATGCTTTGAAAAACGTGTTCTGGCCCTTGAGTTTAAGGAACATTCTGCGAATGCCAGGAAGTGCAGCCAGGTGATGGTCGTTGCGGAATCCAGACGAACCTACTCCTAGGCAAACAACGCAAGTCTTCACGTCTGAGTAAGAATCTGGAAAAACGACGAAAGAGAAGTCCGAATACTGACCGGAAGTTTCTTCTTCTGGATTGAGAAATCCCCAATATGCTGCACCCTCTTTAAACGCATTTTCTTCTAAGTTCTTTCTAATAATAGCATTCCCTTTAGGGTTTACTATTTGATGGCCTTCATTTTTATAGTTCATACCCATATCTTTGGCTTGGGCATAAACTTTGTCGAATAATTCTTTTGCTGTCATATACGTGTTTAATAAATTGAGGTGTAAATAAATGTGGCATTCTGTTGCCTTATCCCTTTATTGTCATTTGGGTGAAAAGTGTTATAATTGCCTTGTCATAACAGTGCTCCAAGCATATTATAAACTATGTACAAGGTGTACCAGTACAATAAGGAGATGTGGCATTTGCAAAGGTACAAATTGTTTTTTGAATTATTGATGTCTGTTGTTTTTTCTGGTGATAAAAACAAGACTGAAGCCCTCTTGCAAGATTTCAGCCTACTTTGTTACTTTGCAAATTGAAAAAACACCAGTAGCATGAGCAAATGTATGCATTTGACTGGACAGCTAGTGTATGCACAGGCCTTAAAATTTGCGTATAGATCAAATTGCAGGCTTTTGGGTTCATCCGACATCTGGAATGATCGCCTCCTAAAAAGAGTGAAGCCGCTGAACAAATTGTATATTTGAATAAGCAACAACAAATGTTCAGTTATGAACAGCAGTTTTCTATGTCATGCTTGGGGATTGTATCACCACAAGTGTCTACGAGAGGAATACAAAGGTAACACAATCATCTTACATATCGAAAGTAAACGAGCTCCGAAATGCGGTTCCCAATACGGTCATCCCATTCGTAGAGTTGACCATCAAGTGCAAAATTAGGCCATTCTTTTGAAAGGCTCAGCTTTTGGTTTTCAAACTTCAGCTTTCGTCTGGGTCTACTGTTGATTTCCTTCTGTATACTCGCCGTCTTTTTGTCTGTGAAATCATCGAAGTTGGCTTGTTTAGGAATATACTGTCTGATGAGTTTGTATTTTCAATCGCTCCCTTTTGGCATGAGACATAAGGATCGGCAAAATAGACGACTACCCCCAAATACTTTGTAATGAGCTTGTGTCTGTGGGGATGGTTTTGATGTGTTTCTTGTAGGGCAGCAGCAGTCGTGACGGCTGCCCCTTAGGCCGTGGGCGCCGGTGGGGGAAGCCAAGCAGCGCGTCGCGATAGTATTCATATTGCTTGCGACGCAAGGCGCTCTCTTTCGGCAGTCCCCAGCTTGATCGAATTCGTCAGCGTGTCGAAGCCGTCGAGGATCTCCACAATGTGGCGCTGCTCGGAGAGAGGGGAGGGCGGGGCGCACCCTGCGAAGTTACAATTTTTTCTCGGGAGGGCGGTGCGCCGAGGACGTTTTTTCGTCCCCTTCCCACGAGGGACGCAGGTTGGCGCGCGGCGACCGCCCAACGCGTACGCGTGACGCGCGCGCATCCGGCGTTTTCCGATTTTTTGCCTTCACCTCTTCACCTTTCGCCTGCAAGATGTTGAGCTTCAGTGTATTGCGTATGAAGGTTTCACCCCTCGTGTGTTCACGCCGATTTACACACAATCGTTTGAAACAGAGGGTGTTGTGTGTGAAGTCTTCACCTTGCGCCCCGGTCTTCACCGCTTTCGGCTACTTTTGCCTGCGGTCGTTGCGAGGGGGCGAGCGGTGCGGCGGGTGAAGCGCAGGGTGAAGGAAAAAAGGGGGTGAAACCTTCACCCCTAATTCGTTGTGCATGAGTGGGTTGTTGGGGTGGGTGAAGGTGTGAAGGCAAAAAACGAAAAATGGCTGAGTGCGCATAACGCGCGCGTGAGAGGGAAGGGGCGAAAGGGCGGTTTTCGCCTTGCGTGCCGCAGGCGATTGCGAAGAGTGGGCGAGGGACGACGAAAAGCAGTGGGGTTCGGGACGAAAGTAGACGGGTTTCGGCTGAAAGTTCGCAGGTTTTCGGGGCTTGTGGTGGCGAAGGGACGCAAACACGTGCGGTGCACGAAAAAAACGGCGGACGCCGGTGGGCGAATGAGGAGAAATTCGTAAATTTGCACTCTCAAACGATACCTTAACGGCCGAACGGCTGACACATGCACTATGAACCCTCTCTTTGCCCCCTTTTTCTCCCTGTCTTCCGCTGCGGGCGGAGCTTACCTCGGCGAATCGATCGCGCTGGCGGTGGCCGTCTCGTGGACGGTGTGCGCCCTGCTGAGCGAAACGGTGAGCCGCCGTCTCGGTGCGCACGTGGTGAACGTGCTGCGCATGGTGCTCTCGCTCCTCTTCATCGGCGCCCTGCTGTGGGTCTGCACGGGTTCGCCCCTTCCGCCGCGGGCCGATACCACCACCTGGGGCTGGCTCTTGGCTTCAGGGCTGGTGGGCTATGTGTTTGGCGACTATTGCCTGTTCAACGCCTATTTGCTCATCGGTTCGCGCTTCGGTCAGCTCTTCATGACCATCGCGCCGGCGGTTTCGGCCTTGGCGGGATGGCTCTTGCTGGGCGAGCAGCTCTCGGCGCAGGCCTTGGCGGGGATGGCGGTGACGATGACGGGCATTGCCGTGTCGATTCTCGGCCGCGGTGCGCCCGAAGGGGACGACGAGGGGCGGCGCCGGCGCAAAGTGCGCCTCAATCTCCCGACGCGCGGCGTGTTGCTGGGCATTGGTGCGGGAGTGGGGCAGGGATTGGGACTGACGCTCTCGGCCGTGGGTTTGAAACACTATGCGGCGGTGTGGACGGCGGCGAAGGTGGGGACGTCGACGGCCTTTCTCCTGCCGTTTGCGGCCACGCAGATGCGCGCCGTGGCGGGCTTGCCGGGCTTTCTGCTCCTTCTCTTCTTGGCGGGCAAGGGAGGCGCGCTGCGCCGTGCCTGCACGGACGGCCGCGGCTGGCTGCTCATGGCGGCCACGGTGGTGTTTGGCCCCTTCGTAGGGGTGTCGCTCTCGCTCATGGCCACACAATATACCTCGACGGGGGTGGCGATGACGATCATGTCGCTCTCGCCCGTGCTCATCCTCTGGCCGGCGCATGTGCTCTTCGGCCAGCGCGTGACGCGCCGCGAAGTGCTGGGCGCACTCATCAGCGTGGCGGGCGTGGCACTCTTCTTCGTGTGAGGGGCAGAAAATAAAGCGGGAACTTGTGGCCGCTCCCGATGCCGAATGGAGTAGACGGCCACCGATCTATTGCTTTGTGGCTGATGTCGCCCTTTGGACTGCTTCGGATGTTAAATGTTGAGATGATGGATACCAAAATGGGCTTATTGCTTATCTTTGCGATGAACACAATAAGACAACTATGGAAGTAATCAGCGCAAGAGAATTTAGAACGAACCAAACCAAGTATCTCGGCATGGTCAAAGAAGGCAAGGAAGTGATTTTGAAGTCGAGAGGGTTGGGCAGTTTTCGCATCACTCCCCTCACCGCACAAGATGTGGTGACGAACGAACTTGACCTCATTGAGCGTTTGCGGCTTGCACTGCAGGAGGTGAAGCTCATGCAAGAGGGTAAAATCGAAAAACTTTCCATGACGAAATTGCTGGATGAGCTTTAAAGTGATCCCCACTCCCACCTTCGCCAAAAGCTTAAAAGCCTTGGCGAAGCGTCACAGGTCTTTGAAAGAAGATGTGAAGGCTTTTGTGGCTGAACTCGAACGAAATCCGTTGCAAGGGGGTGAGTTGACCGCCGGTATTCGAAAAATTAGAATGGCGATCAAGTCTAAAGGAGCCGGCAAGTCGGGAGGGGCAAGAGTGATTACGTACAATGTCCTTGTGACGGAAGAGGAGGGAGAAGTGTATCTCTTGGAAATTTACGACAAGTCTGAATACTCTTCGGTTCATGAAGAGGTGCTCAAACAGATGATTAAGACGTTGCCTATTTTTAGGCGAAATGGAGTAGGATTGCAGAAGAGAATGACCACTCCCCTCGTGTCTTTGGGCGCGAGGGGAGTGGTTTTGAGTTGGGGAGGTGGGCGTGCGATGAGAGAGGGCGGGAAGAACCACCTCGTCTGTGAAAATCTCACGGCGCAGAGGACGATGGTTTTGTAAAACCACGGGGCGATCTCTTATTTGAGTTTGTATCGTTGATTTCTCCTGGTGGGTTTTTCCGGTATGGTTCGTTCGATGACAGCAGCTTGCAGCAGCTTGCTCAAATATCGATTGCGCAGTGTTCTGTCTGTAAGTCCTAAGCGTTGAGATAGGGTGGAGGCGCTCTGCGGTTCTACTAAACAAGCAAGGAGTAAAACTAAGTTTTTTCTTCTCGAACCGAGAAGTAATTCGGAATTAACTTGGTAAGCAACTTGGTAAGAGTTTCCTTGCAGAGAATGGTAATCTTTTGTTCTTCAGATGCTTTGATGGCTGAGTGAGCGATAACTTCGAAAGCGGTTATCTTGGTAATATCGAAGTGGGGTTCTTGTCCTCCATTGTCTGTCATCAAGCGTTTGACGCGACTAATACCGCGGTTGAACCACACAGTTGCCGCATCATTCCAAATGTCCGGCTGAACCCTCTTTGCTTGTGAGGCTATTGTTTTCCTAAGATGCTCTTGACAAGCCGATAGACCCTGGTACCGACAGACTGAGGCCACCTGTCATTGGGATTGTTGTCCAACTTGCTTGCTCTTTCGATTGCCTTTTCAATTTCGGGGAGAAGTTTTGTCGCGTCGTATTTCGATTCGCTATAGCTGCCCATGAGCTCACGAAGTCTTTTCTTTGTCCAAGTGTCACCTTTAGGTTTGACTCTCTTATTTTCAGATAAACGCTTCATGTCTTCTTCAGCATACTGTGCTACATCCTCAAGATGCAGAATGAGCCATAGCTCAAAACAGGGGTTACTGACGCAAAAAAAGTAACGTTCGTTCTGTGAACACTTCTGAGCTACACCGGAAAGCATTTGCTCCGTCCACCGGTCTTTGTCAACAACCGCCCATAACTGATCGTCTTCATCCATATCATATTTTGCAGCAAAGTCTTGAATCTGACGATAGACATGTTCCGGACTGGACTCATTCGAATCTCTTCGCAAGACCTCGATCTGTACACCGGAGGCATGCAAGGAAGCCTTCATCTGTTCGAAGTAGATATTCTCGGTTTCCTTACCTTCTGACGCAATGACTACAAGGCGACCGGATCTGACACCTTCCGGGCGCTCAAAGCTCTTACGCTTTCTCATAGCTCACCATTTTAGAGTGTTGATAGGCGCAAAAAAAGGTATTGCGCCATACCTACCTTGAAGATACCCTTTGCGAATGTTTTCTCTCGGCTTGTACTCTGCAAGAGAGGTGAAATGAGAAGCTCCATCTGTAGCTTTCTCAACAAACCACACCTCGTCGGCACGAATGAGCTCTAAGTTAAGTAGATTGGATTCGTGGGTGGAGAAGATCAGTTGAGTGTCTTTGTCTGCTTTGAGGTGTATGAAGTAATACTCAAGTATCTTCTGAGAAAGCATAGGATGCATACTTCTATCAATTTCGTCTATCAGATAGACGGTATCATTCAGACGCAAATCAATGAGCATAGGGATGAAATCCATGATTCTTATAGAACCATCTGACTCCTCATTCATCTCAAATGCAACCTCTGTGTCACCTTCACCTTTGTGGATTGTGTTCTGCTTATAGATGGTCGTTGCGCCATTTTCATCAGACTCGAAGAAGTAGATAGCAGAACCGGATGGAGAAGCTACAACAATGCCTTTACCGGGTTCTGCTTCCGAGAGTAGGTCCGTTACCAGTTCCTTGGGTAATTCTATATTTTCCTTTGGCACCTTAACGCGTCGTATGTCAACAATACCGGTATTGAAATAATCAAGAAGTGATTTGTGGCATCAGCAAATTGCTTATCTTTTTCCACACGGATTGACAGCCCTTCGAACTTTGTTTTTGGGAAGATGATTTTCAGATTCTCTTTCATCCAGCGATAGACCTCACTGATTGCACCGATGCCTTTACCGTTTCGCTTGATGTATTCAGAAAGAAAGCTGTCACTCTTAGGAGTACTCTTGCTGATGAAGCCCACAAGCTGCTTTTCCTCTTCGTTGGCCGTGTAGGTGCCAAAGGTGAAACAGTTGCCATCGGCCACCACCTTACGTGTATAGATCTCCGTGTCTGAACGACTGTTGATCTCGAACAACCATTCTTCAACCACACCTTTAACAGAGAATTCGACGCCATAGGCGTAGTATTTCCCGCCAACCTTGATTTCCATTTCAACCTTAGAAGGCTTATTTCCTAATTCCGCGAGCTTAAAAGGTTCTAATTCATTCTTCGGAACACCTCCCAAAGCGATCTTCTGAAGAAGGGAAACTGCCTTGATGATGTTGCTCTTACCGGAGGCATTGGCACCATATATGATACCTGTTTTGAGTACAGAAATATCATCACGCTTTTTTGCGCGACAAACCTGTTCCGGATGCTTATCGCTTTTACCTGCAACGAAACTGATTTGAGCTTCTTCTTTGAACGAGAATAAATTCTCAACTGTTACTCTTAATATCATGTGATGACATATTATTACTTGTTTGAGTTGCAAATGTAGTCAATCTAGTTATGATTTCCAAGGTTTCTGTCAAATACTTGCGAAAATCTTGCGCGAACTTGTGTGCGCTCACTTCCTCAAAGTGCACAGAGCAAGATCGTATATTTCTCCGGACAGCAGGCATGTCAAGTCTTGTTGTTCGCTAAAAGTTTAGATGCTGCAAATTTGGCGTTCTGATTTCTGCTAAATAGGTTGATTCATTTTACTTCATCGAAAGTCCCCCTCTCTTTCTGTTCTTCGCAAGCGCATTCTCCCGGAGCGGCTTGCACGGCAAGAAGTGAAACGCAGCACTCCCCCTCGTGCCTTTGGGCGCGAGGGGGAGTTCTTGTTAAAGCAACAGAACTGAAGATACGATTTGGGAATACTGATTTGGAACTTCGTATACAAACGTGTATTTTAGCGGAACAGAAAATATGGCGAACCTTTCAGGATAAAGTTATTATGATCAGCGATTATGTTATCTATTTGGTATGTGGAATCGGTCTCCTGCTCATTGCACGTATTTTATACGTGTATGGGAAGGCACTTGAGGATTTCAGAAAAGAACATCCTGAGATCGCAGAGAAAGAACGACATGAAAAAGCGATAAAGAGTTCCCTTAGGAAACGAAGAAAGCGGATTGAAAGCGAAGCCTTTCGGAAGTACCCCGGAATAGGGGGGAACTACTTGAAAAGAAGAGACTACATTAAAAGAAAGTGGAGAAGAGACGGGAGGTAATTTCGTTATTTTCTCTTTTTACGCATAGCGGTATCTTGGACTTTTACGTCCAAGATACCGCTTTTTCGTTTGGTACAAAAGTTGTCGTTCGGCGAAGCGAGGGCGACAACTTGCCTATGGGATAGAAATTATTTCTTGTGTTCGATTTGCAAGAGGAGTTGGGCGTGACCACCGACCGAAACATTAGTAGAATCGAGGACGAGGGTGTCGACCGCGTACTTGCCGGCGGAGATGAGAGCGGGATTCACTTTCACCACATATTCAGCCGTGGTGCTGCCGTTGGCAAAATGCACGTGGGGGGCGGACAAGGAAGTGGACTTGAGCGTATCGTTGAGGAGCTTGACGGGCACCTTGGCGTCGCCGATGGAGGTGCCGCGCATCAGGGTGACTTTTACTTCCTGAAGCGGCTGCGCATCGGTGAACGAGAAGCTGCGAGAGGAGTGGAAGAAGCTGTATTTGTTGACTTGACTGGCCGAAGCATCGGTCCAAGCGGGGTCTTGGCTGCAAGATACGGCGGCGGCTGTGGCGAGGAGACCGGCGGCGAAGAGGGGGAGGATATGGAGTTTCATTGTGTGAGCGTCTAAAAAATGATCCGGGAGCCGCGGGAGAACCGTTGAGCTCCCGGATCGAAACAAAACACTTATAGAAATGGGAAGTTTTTCGCGAATAACTTATTTCTGGGTGAGAGGCACGGTTTGGGGCTTCTCGGCCAAGGGGTTGTAGTCTTCGGTTTTCACGGCCTTGTTGGCTTCGCGTTCCTTCTGCGGGATGGGGATGATCATCACGGGAGAGTTGGCCGGAACGTTGTAGTTGGCGCTCTGTTCGAAGCCTACGTCGCGGCGGTCGATGCCCTTGCCGAGGCGGAGGAGATCGAAGTAGGCGAGACCTTCGCCCCAGAGTTCTACGCGGCGCTGCATCCACACGGCGTCTTGCACGGCTTCGGCCGTGCCGGCGGTGAGGGTGAAGGCGGGATCGCGGTAGCTCTTGACGAAGTCGGTGAGCACCTGAGCACCTGCGGCGGGTTGGCCGCTCATAGCGAGGGCTTCGGCCTTGATGAGGTACATTTCCTCAACGCGCATGAGCAGGATGTCCTGGGCGTTGGTCGACTGACGGAGGACGCTCTTATAAGAGTCGAACTTCACGTTGGTGTAAGGCCCTCTCTTTCTGCCGGTAACATACTTCTGCTGTGCGGCAGAGAGGTTGGGGGATTGGCCCTTCTCGTTGAGGAACCAGCCTTTGCGCACGTCGGTGGCGGGGGATGGTGGCGTAGAGCTTGCTGTTGATGCTCTTGGTGGCACCGACGAAGACGTAGCCGTAGGCGAAGGTGCACATGTGCGCGGGCCAGTTGACGATGCCCGAGGTGACGACGCGATCGGTTTCTTCGATCTTGATACCCCACATCCAGTTGTTTTCGCTCATGGAGGTGAAGGTGGGCTTGCTCACGGCTGCGCGAGAGGCGGGCGTGATGCCTTCGGCGGCTGCGGCGGCAATGGCTTTGTCGGCGGCTGCGGCGGCATCGGCCCAGCGCTGTTGCACGAGGGCGACACGGGCTTGGAGACCGTAGACGACGGCGGCGCTGACATAGCGGCGGTCGCTGCGCTGGGTGCCGGAGGCTTTGATGTTGACCGCGGCGGAGTCGAGGTCATCGTTGATGCGCTTGTAAACTTCTTCGACCGTGGAGAGGCGAAGCCCCTTCTTCTCAGCTTCGGCTTGGTTGTCTTCGGTGATCACCGGTACGCAGTTGGCTTGCTCGTGTCCCTTGTAGGTGAACTGGAAGCTCTGAGCGAGGGTGAAGTAGTCGAAGGCGCGAACGGCCTGAGCCTGTGCGCGGTTGTAGCGCGTAACGGGGTTGGTGTCGTCGCTCTTGACCACGGCGAGCAGGGCGTTGCAGGCACGGATCTGGTCGTAGCAGTTGCTCCAAACCATGCGAGGGAAGGGGTCGATGACTGTGTTGTCGTCGAGGAGGGTTTCGTTGCTGAACCAGTTGTAGCCCGAGGTGATGCAGACGGCGTCTGTGCCGCGGCAGTCAAAGCCGAGCATCACGGAGGGGTAACCGAAGTCGAAGTGGCCACCGGTGGTGGCTTCGTAACGCGAGAAAGACTCATGATACCGTTGACAGCGGCCGAGGCACGTTCGGGAACGCGGCGATAGAGTTCCGTTTTCTGGTCTTCGGTGACGGTGTTGCCCTGTGGTGCGGTGTCGAGATCAGTGCAGCCGGGGAGGGCGAGGAGAGTGAGCAGGCCGAGCGACAACCGGCTCCATTGATATAGTGATTTCATTGTGAATCGGTTTGGAGGATTAGAAGGTGAGTTTCACACCGAAGGATACCGTGCGCACAGCGGTGTAAGAGTTGCCGTAGACGTAAATTTGACTCTGACGGGGGTCGACACCTTGACGTGCAGAGAAGAGGGCGAGGTTGTCGGCGGCGGCATAGAGGCGAGCGGCGCTGAGCTTGGCGTGACGCACGAGGTGGCGCGGCAGGGTGTAGCCGAGGGTGACGTTGTTGAGCGAAAAGTAGTCGGACGACACGAGGAAGCGGGTCGAAGTGGCGTCGACGTTGCTGTCGCCGGCGTCGAGACGCGGCACGTCGGTATGGGTGTTTTGAGGTGTCCAAGCGCGGGCGATGTCCTTGTGCCAAGCCCGACCGGTTTTTTGGGTCTCAACGTGCATGAGGTCTTGGTAACCATTGTCCAACACCTTACCGCCGAGCTGGTAGGAAGCCGACACAGAGAGGTCGAATCCATAGGCTTCGAGCGTGGTGCTCAAACCGCCGGTGACGGTGGGCAGGAGGTTGCCCATGGCGAGGCGCCCTTTGTTGTAAGCATCGTCGTAGCTGTCGGTGAGGACGCGTTCGTTGTTCTTCACCGTCCAGTACATGGCCTTACCGGTGACGGGATCAACACCGCCATATTGCACGAGGTTGAGCTGGAACATGTTTTGCCCTTCTTGGTAGAGGCGCGAACCGTTCTTGATACCTTCCTTGGCGAAGTCGGGGGTGGAGCTTGAGGATCTTGTTGTTCAAGAAGGTGGCGTTGGCGGCAACCGTCCACTTGAAGTGGCTGTTGTGGAGCACCACCGAACTGAGGTCGATTTCCACACCGCTGTTGCGCATCGAACCGATGTTCATGGGCATCGTGGCGTAGCCGTTGGAGAGGGCGACGGGCTTGTTGTAGAGCATGTCGGTGGTTTGGCGATTGAAGAATTCAACCGAACCGGCGAGTTTGCCGTTCCACAGGCTGAAGTCCACGCCCACGTTGAACGAGTTGCTCTTTTCCCAAGTCAGGTCCTTGTTGCCCTTGTAGGTGAGGTCGGCGTCACTGAGGCTGCTGTTGGCGCCCGTCAACTTATATTGGTTGAGGTAAGCGTAGTCGTTGCCGATGTCGTCGTTACCCTGCTGACCGAACGAGGCCTTCACCTTGAGGAGGTCGACCCAGCGGTAGGGCTTCATGAACGATTCCTTGGCCACGTCCCATGCACCCGAAAGGCTCCAGAAGTTGCCCCAACGGTGGTCGGGATGGAAGCGCGAAGAACCGTCGCGGCGGAAGCTGAAGCTGGCGAAATACTTTTCAGACCAGTCGTAGTTGACACGACCGAAGAAACCGGCGGTGGAGTATTCTTTGTACTTGCCGCCACCCTTGCGCTGGTTGATGGTGTTGTTCACCGCCCAAACGCCGTCGCGGTAGAGGTATTGACCGTTGGCGTAGAATTCTTCGGTGTGGCGATCGTAGCGTTCGAAACCGAGGAGGAAGTCGGCGCTGTGCAGACCCCGGGAGGTCTTGTAGGTGGCGAGATACTGCTGGTTGAGGCTGCGTTGGTGAGTGAGACTTTGACCGGCTTCACCACCCGAATTGGCGGACTGTCCGATGAGGGGCGAAGTGGCCGAGTGTTCGCGGGTGTTGTCGACTGTGAGACCCAAAGAGGCCGTGAGCGTCAGGCCCTTGAGGGGCATCACGTTGGCATACCAACGACCGGTGAAGAGGTCGGTGAGGTATTCGTGCACATTGTTCTTCAAGTCGCCCACGGGGTTGGAGATCGACATGAAGTTGCGCTCGTAAGGCACGTATTGGCCGTCGCCGAAGTCGAAGATCTGCTGTCCCGTGGTGGGGTGGTGCATGATGTTGCCGTCGGGGGTGCGCACATACATGGGGTAGACAGGCGCCATGCTGTTGGCCACGTAGAAGGCGTTGGCGGAGCTGGTGCCGTCTTTGTTGGTCTGCGACTCGGGGTAGGCGCTGTTGCTGTAAGCGTAGCCGAGGTTGGCGCCGACCTTGAGCCACGATTTGGCCAGGTAGTCGACATTCAGGCGGGTGCTGTAGCGCTTGTAGCCCGAGTTGTCGATGATGCCCTCGTCGTTGAGGTAACCGCTGCCCCAGTAGTAGTTGAAGCGCTCGTTGCCGCCCGATACGCTGAGGTTGTACTCTTGGCGCGTGTTCTGACGGAAGGTCTCGTCTTCCCAGTTGTCGGGACGCAGATAATAGAGGGCGTTGCCTTGCTCGTCGCGCACCATGTAGCCGAGGGTGGCGTTGGGGTTGAAGGTGCCGTTGGCGTCGAAGAGCTGTTCGCCCTTGGGGGTGGTGAAGACGGGGTAGCCGAGCTTCTTGACGATGCGCTTGTTGGCGTCGGCCGTTGCCTGAGCGGGAGTGTGGCCGTTGTTATAGATGTTTTCGTTGTAGAAGCCTTGGTAGAGGTGCGTCATGTAGGCTTTCGGGTCGCGGATGACGTCGTAGTTCGAGATCTCGCGCGAGTTCACACCCCAGCGGCCTTCGAACTGCACTTTGGCATCGCCCGACTTACCCTTCTTGGTGGTGATGAGCATCACACCGTTGGCACCGCGCGCACCGTAGAGGGCGGCAGAAGCGGCATCTTTGAGTACCGAGATGTTTCGATGTCGTTGGGGTTGATCGACGAGAGATCGCCGTCGTAGGGAACGCCGTCGAGGACGATGAGGGGGTTCATCTCGGCATTGATCGAACCGAAACCGCGGACGCGGATGGTGGCGGAGGTACCGGGCTGACCGTTGTTGCTGGTGGTCTGCACGCCGGCCACGGTGCCGTTGAGGGCGCGCGAAACGTCAGCAACTTGACGATTTCGAGCTTCTGCGCGCTCATCGTCGCGGCCGAACCCGTGAACGAGGCTTTCTTCGCCGTGCCGTAGGCTACCACGATCGCTTCGTTCAGGTTGGAGTCGTCCCATTCGAGCACTACGTTCACCGTGCCGTTCTTACTAATCTCCATGGTGCGGGGTTTCATACCCACATAGGCGATCGTGAGAGACTTCGTGCCGGCGGGCACTTTGGCTAACGAGAAATTACCTTTACCGTCGGTGAGGGCCACGGTGCGGGTGCCGATGCGTACTGCTGCGTTGACGATGGGATTGCCTTCGCTGTCGGATACGTGACCCAACACGGCCGTCTGTGCCATCGCTACGCCGCTCATCAAGAGCGCTACGCCGAGTGTGACTGACTTCTTGTTCATCTTATTGTTGATTTGGATTGCTGATCTATGTTACCGGGGGAGAGCAGTCGCTGCGCTCCCGAGCAAGTGAACAACCTATTTTGTGACTTGCGATTGTATGTATTTGCAAATATAGGATTATACACACTTTTGGCAAAGCTACACGCTGAAAAATGAAGCTCGGCCTTGCTGTTTTAACTTATTAGCGTCCGAAATGCTAATTCTAAGTTAGCATTTTTAGGGAAGTCGAATTCAAAATGTTGAAATGTGTCGTGTTTTGCTATACGTTTGAGCGGTTTTTGTCTTGAAAAGTGGGATTCTGTGTGTGTTTTAGATGTTTTGCTATTCGTGTTTGGCAAAATGCAATTATAAACGCTGAGTGACCGGTTTTTTTGTTGCTGAATTTGTATAGTTTCTTGTTTATACGATGTGTTATGCATGTATTGTGCAAGTGACCGGCTAAGCGCCTATTGTCGGATGGCTGCTGTCGCATCAACACACAAAAGAAGCGGGCAGCCACAGGGAAGTGGCTGCCCGCTTGGGGAATGAGTGGGCGCGTGTGCGCCGCGAAAGGACTTTTGGAATCAGCGAACGACTACTTTGCCTTTCTGCACGAGGACACCGCGGGTATTTTGTGCCACACGGCGACCGGCGAGGTCATAGGCCGGACCGCTGACCACGTTTTGCGTAGCGACGGAGGCAACGCTCGTGGTGAGGTTGGAGGTGACGGGCAGAATGGTGAGGGTCGAACCCTTGTCGGCACCGCCGTTCCAGAAGGCGAACTTGTTGTTGCGGTTGTTCACTTTGTTGGCGGGGATACCGTCTTCGTACATGTAGGCGTAGGCGGGACCGCTCTTGCCGAGGTCGTTAGAGTCGGAGAAACGCCAAACAGCCGAATAGCCTTGGGGAATGGATCCTACGGGTTGCAGGGTGGGAAAGGAGCTACCGCCTTTGTCGTTGCCCATGTTGGTGGGCGCGGCGAGGACATAGCCCGTACCGGCTGCGAGGTTGTAGATGCGAAAGCCTTCGGCGTTGTTGCCCACGAAGCACCAGAGTTGTTTCCCATCTTCGGGATTTACTTCGGTATCGGCGAGCTCGAGGGTCTTCTGCGTGCCGTCGGCTTTGAGGACGTAGCCCTGTTGGCCGATTTGCATGGAGTACCACTGTGAACCGGTGGCGAACTTGCCATTGACGATCTCACCGGGGGTGAAACGCGAATACCACTGGGGAGCGGGTTCGGGTTGGTACTTGCCGTTTTCGATGAAGAGACCTTGGAGGAGTATCTCGCCATCCATCCACTCTGCCGGGAGGGTGAAGGTGTTGTCGGCCTTGAAGATGCTGCGCGGCACACGGATGGTTTCCCACTGCACGTTGTCTTTCGAGAGGCTGTCGGCGGTGAGGCGATAACCGTGCTTCACGATCATACCGGCGTATTCGAAGCCGTCGGCGGGGTTCATCTTCACGGTGAAGGGCTGACCGAAGGGCGCTTGGTAGCTTTCGAGCTTGGCACCTGTGGGCGTGATGATTTCACCGTTGAGGTTTTGCTGGCGCAAGATGGCTGCACTACCGTGGACATTGAGACGGATGTCGACGAAGGCACCGCCGTGTTTGAGCACGTCGCCCGAGCCGAGAGGATCGTTGTTGTCCCAGTCTACTTTGTAACGCAGGCGGTAGATGCCGGGGGCGAGGTCGGCGGGGATGGTGAAGGGACGCGGCTGGATGGTGTTGCCGTTGCTCACAGCTTGACCTTCGCTGTTCTTACCTTGATAGTAGGAGTAGCTGACGAGTTCGGTTTGCGGATCGAATTGTCCGTCTTGGTTCTTGTCGAGGTAGACGTAGCTGTGCATCCAAGTGCCGGTGTAGGACACGGAGGGCGTCACGACGTCGCCGGGCTTGGCGAAGAGGGCTGCGGCGCCGGCGTTGGTGTAGACCGTGCGCGGCGTGGGTACGTTGTAGGCCTGCGTCTTGCCGTCCACCGTGAGACGAACGGCGTCGAGGTGACGGTCGTTGCGGGTGTAGGCTTGCTTCTTGTCGACAGCGGTGGGATAATAGCCCGTGATGAGCGACGGGGTGGGGCTGTCGTTGACGCTGACATTGTCGATGTAGGCGGCAAAGTCTTCGGTGAGATCGTGCGGACTTTCGCAGTGGGGCACGATGACAAGGCTGTGAATCTGCACGCCTTCGTTGCCGGCGGCGGGAAGTACGACTTCTGCCATTGGTTGGCTTCGAGCGCTGAACCTGTGATTTGAGCAAACTGCACCACATCGTCGCTTTGACCGGGACGGTCTTTGCGCTTACCGAGGCCGATGATCATGGCGCGTCCGGCTTTGGGCGTGTGGATCCAGGCGTGGACGTATTTGGGCGTGGCGGTGAGGTCGAAGGGCTCGTTGAGCGTGATGCGGGCGCCGAAGGTGTTCGAACCGTAGCGTGAGCGCTGCACGGCGAGCACTTTGGCCGAGCTGTTGACGGGCGTGCCGTCGATGGGGTTGAGTTCGCTCGTGGTGGGGTTGTCGAGCAGGGCACAGTTGCCGGTGAGGGCGCCGGTGCGGAAGGGAGAGGCCTCCCACGTGTCGAACACACCGAGGGCTTTCCATGTGGTCTGTTCGAAATCGAGGGTGGGGAGGTAGACGTTTGTGCGGAGGCGGCCATCGGCAAAGCCAGGGCAGCCACGGGGAGGATATGTTTGAATTTCATTGTGGGTGGGCTTTACAGATTAATAGATGGCTACGCTCTTGAGCAAGGGGCAAGCCTTGGCATCTTCGATCGTGATGCGCAGACCGACGGCATTGGTGCCACGGTCGTAGCTGTGTTCGGTGCTACCGTTGAGGGGAATGATGCGCTTGTAGCCGATGGTGGTCGTGGCGATGTTGCCGCCCGTGGGTTTCCACGTGGTGCCGTCTTCGGTGACTTCGATCTTGAACTTCTTGACGCGTTGTCCTTTGGCGACAAGTTCCATGAGGTCGACGTAGCGCAGGGTTTGGGGGCTATCCCAAGTGAAGGTGAGGGTGGCTTGCTTCGTGCCGTCGTTCGTGGCCCAGTAGGTCGTGGTGCTGCCGTCGAAGAGGTTCTTCACGTCATAGTTGCGACCGGCGCCGGGGGTGCGCGTTTCGCTGGCGACCACGGTGGCCGTCTTGGCGAGGTTGGTCTTGAAGCGCTCGCTGATGTAATTGCCGAGTTGCTTCATTGTTCTAACGGTGGCGTTGGGCAGTGAACCCGATTGGTCGGGCGGGAGGTTGAGGATGAGCGTGGCGTTGCGACCTACCGTTTCGAGATACATCTGGAAGAGGCGTTCGGCCGAGGCGGGGCTTTCGCCGTTGTGCCAGAACCAACCCAGGTTGGTGGCTTTGGCGTCGCTCTCACCGGGGTGCCAGTACCAGCCGTTGATGTTGCCGCTTGTGCCGTCGCCCATGCACCAGTTGGTTTCACCGGCCCAGCCTTGTTCGTTACCGATCCAGCGAGCTTCGCCGCCGACACCCCACATCACGCAGTCGGGGAGGATCTTGTGGACGGAGTCGCGGAGGTTGGGCACGTCGTAGTAGACATTGGCGTCGCCGACGTTGATGGTCTTGTTTTGGCCACCGTAGTAGCCGTCGCCGCCGTTGGCGCCGTCAAACCACATTTCGAATTGGTCTTTGCCGTATTGTGCGGCTTCGAGACATTGGCGCAAGAACACCTCTTTTACATAGCGGTCGGTGCCGTAGAGAGCCGAGTTGCGATCCCACGGCGAGATGTAGAAGCCATATTTCATGTCGAGCTTGCGCGCGGCATCGGCGAAGTCGCGGGGGATGTTGGTATTCTTGGCGTTGACGTTGGAAGAGGCCGTGGCGTTGTGGTTGGTGGTGGCAGTGGGCCAGAGGCAGAAACCGTCGTGGTGCTTGATCACCGCGATACCACCGCGCATGCCGGCGTCTTTGGCGGCTTGAAGCCACTGCTCGGGGTTGGGCACTTGGGTGGGGGCGAAACGATTTACGTCTTCATTACCTTTACCCCATTCCAAACCGGTGTAGGTGTTCATGCCGTAGTGGAAGAAGGCATAGAACTCTGTTTCCTGCCACTTGAGCTGGCGAGGAGAGGGCACGGGGTGTACGGGAACCGGTTCGTTGTCCGGGTTGGGAAGGGTCTGCTGTTGGAGGCTGAAACCACTTTGGGCTTGTGCTGAAAGCGGGAGGCCGAGGCAGCAGAGCAGAGCAAATTGCGTAAATAACTTCATGGATATGGTGTTATATTGTTTGTTCGTGTGCGCAAATATAAAGCAAATTCCACGAACGACCAAACAAAAGAGGGAAGTAAATGGCAAGTTTAGTTGTCATTTACTTCCCACTCGCTGTGTGGAAAAGGGGCTGAAAGGCGAAGGGGCGGCCGAGACGTCAACGACCGGCGTACATGTCTTCGTAGTAGCGCAGGTAGTCGCCCGAGGTGATGCGATCCATCCAGTCTTGGTTGTTGAGATACCAGCGCACGGTTTCCTCGATGCCTTGTTCAAATTGGAGGGAGGGTTCCCAACCCAGTTCGTTTTTGAGCTTCGTGGAGTCGATGGCGTAGCGCAAGTCGTGGCCGGCGCGGTCGGTGACGTAGGTGATGAGGTCGAGATCGGCGTCCTCGGGGCGGCCGAGCAGGCGATCGACGGTGCGCACCACGAGGCGTACGATGTCGATGTTGCGCCATTCGTTGAAGCCGCCGATATTATAGGTGTCGGCCACGGCGCCCTTGTGATAGATGAGGTCGATGGCACGAGCGTGATCTACGACGTAGAGCCAGTCGCGCACGTTTTCGCCCTTGCCGTAGACGGGGAGGGGACGGCGGTGGCGAATGTTGTTGATGAGCAGCGGAATGAGCTTCTCGGGGAACTGGTTGGGGCCGTAGTTGTTCGAACAGTTGCTGATGAGCGTAGGCATGCCGTAGGTATCATGGTAGGCGCGGACGAAGTGGTCGCTCGAGGCTTTCGACGCCGAGTAGGGGGAGTGGGGGCTGTAGGGGGTGGTTTCGACAAAGAAGTCGTCGCCGTAGGGGGCGGTGTCGCCGGGGCGCGTGATGTCGAGGGCACCGTAGACTTCGTCGGTGGAGATGTGGTAGAAGCGCTTGCCTTCGTAGCGTTCGGGTAGCGACTCCCAATAGTCGCGGGCAGCCTGCAGCAGGCTGAGGGTGCCCATCACATTGGTGCGGGCGAAGCACATTGGATCTTTGATGGAGCGATCGACGTGACTTTCGGCGGCGAGGTGAATGATGCCGTCGACGTGCTTCTCTTCGAGCAGACGGCGCACGGCGGCGTAGTCGCAGATGTCGAGGCGGGCGAACTCATAGTTCGGCGCGTTTTCGACGTCGGCGAGGTTGGCCAAGTTGCCGGCGTAGGTGAGAACGTCGAGGCAGATGATATGGTAGTCGGGATATTGCTGAACAAAACGGCGCACGACGTGGTTGCCGATGAAACCGGCGCCGCCGGTGATGACGATGGTGTGCATAGCGTGGGGTGTTGGGGCTGAAAGCAAGGGTTAGACCGTTTCGCCGTCGCGCAGACGGGCGATGCAGGTGCGCAGACTGTCGAGCCAATAGGGGATTTCAAGGCCGAAGGTGGTTTTCACCTTCGTTTTGTCGAGTACGCTGTAGGCCGGACGCTGCACGGGGCTGGGATATTCGGAGGAGCGGCAGGGCAGCACGCGGCAGTCGGTGTGACCGGCTTCACGTGCCACGGCGACGGCGAAGTCGTACCACGAGCAAACGCCTTCGTCTGAATAGTGGTAGGTGCCGATGTGGTCGGCCGTCAGCGGTCGGGAAAGGATCGTGAGGAGGGCGCCGGCCAGATCGGCAGCTGCGGTGGGGGTGCCACATTGGTCGATGACGACTTTCACCTCGGGGCGCGTGCCGGTGAGTTGGAGCATGGTCTTGGCGAAATTCTTGCCATAGGGACTGTAGAGCCAGGCGGTGCGGAAGATGAGGTGCTTGCAACCAACGCGGCGAATGGCTTGTTCGCCGCGGAGTTTCGTTGCGCCGTACACGCCGGTGGGCGTGCCTTGCTGGTCTTCGCGGCAGGGGGTGTTGTAGGGTTCGGCACCGAACACGTAGTCGGTGGAGATGTGCACCAACCAGGCATCGGCCGCGTGCGCGGCGAGTGCGAGATTTTTCTACGGCAAGGTGGTTGATGAGGTCACAACGCTCGGAATCATTTTTCGGCGGCGTCGACGTTGGTGTAGGCGGCGCAGTTGATGATGCAGTCGATGGCGTTGTCGTTCACGAAGCGAAGAACGGCTTCGCGGTCGGTGATGTCGAGGGGCAGCGTGAGCGGATTGGCTTGTGCGGCGACATCGGTGAAGTGAAAGCTGTGCGGCGTGGCGGCGGAGAGGCGACGAATTTCGCTGCCGAGTTGACCGCCCGCGCCGGTGACGAGAATTTGCATGGGGGATGGGATTCAATAGAGCCGATCGTCGATGTGGAAGTCGGCGGGGGCTTCGTCAAAGAGGGGATGGTGCATATCTTTTTCGCTGAGCAGGGCGTCGGCAATGGGCATGCGCCAATCGATGTCGAGGCGTTCGTCGAGCAAGGAGATACCGGCATCCGATTCGGGGGCGTAGAAATTGTCGCACTTGTATTCGAACACAGCGATGTCGCTGAGCACGGCGAAACCGTGGGCGAATCCGCGCGGAATGAAGAGCTGACGATGGTTTTCGGCGGAGAGTTCGACGGCCACATGTTGTCCGAAAGTGGGACTACCGTGGCGGATGTCTACGGCGACATCGACCACACAGCCTTGGGTGCAGCGCACGAGTTTGCTCTGCGTGTGGGGCATGCGCTGATAGTGGAGACCGCGCATGACACCGCGTGTGGAGCGCGATTCGTTGTCTTGGACAAAGCGGATGGGGCGAACTTTTTCGTCAAATTCGCGTTGGGAGAATGATTCGAAGAAATAGCCGCGCGCGTCTTCGAACACACGGGGTTCGAGGATGACGACTCCTTCGAGCGAGGTGGAAATGACGTTCATTGTAGGTGAAAGAGGAGCAGGGCGAAGCACGATGTGTGAGCGCGCAAACGGTGGCGCTGTTGTGGCACTGACTCCTTGGCAGTTGAAAGGGAGGTGACTCCGTTTTTATTGTTGTTCGGCGGCACGCTTGAGAAGGTACTGCCCATATTGGTTTTTGCGCATGGGTTCGGCGATGCGACGCAGGTCGTCGGCAGTGAGCCAACCTTGGGTGTAGGCGATGTCTTCGAGACAGGCCACTTTCAAGCCTTGGCGCTTTTCGAGCACTTCGATGTAGGTGGAGGCTTCGGAGAGCGACTCGTGGGTGCCGGTGTCGAGCCAAGCGAAACCGCGACCGAGGGTTTGCACTTTGAGTTGCCCGCGTTCGAGATATTCTTGGTTCACGGTGGTGATTTCCAGTTCGCCGCGTGCCGAGGGACGGATGCCGGCGGCGATGTCGACCACGGAGTTCGGATAGAAATAAAGACCGACCACGGCATAGTTGGATTTCGGTTGCTCGGGTTTCTCTTCGATGGAGGTGCAGTTGCCCTCGGCGTCGAAGGCGGCCACGCCGTAGCGCTCGGGGTCGTTGACGCGGTAGCCGAACACCGTGGCTTTGTTGTCTTTTTCGGCTGTGGAGACGGCCGATTGGAGCATGCCGCTGAAGCCGGCGCCGTGGAAAATGTTGTCTCCCAGCACGAGACAGACGCTGTCTTCGCCGATGAATTCGCGACCGATGAGAAAGGCTTGTGCCAAACCGTCGGGCGAGGGTTGTTCGGCGTAAGTGAATTTCACCCCGAAGTCGGAACCGTCGCCCAACAGGCGGCGAAAACCGGGCAGGTCGTGGGGGGTGGAGATGATGAGAATATCCCGTATGCCGGCGAGCATCAGTACCGAGATGGGATAGTAGACCATCGGTTTGTCGAAGATGGGAAGCAGCTGTTTGCTGATTCCTTTGGTGATGGGATAGAGGCGCGTGCCGCTACCTCCGGCAAGGACAATTCCTTTCATGGTGATGATGTTATGCTAAAAGGTGGGACGTTTTGCCCGAAAGTAGACTACTTTTGCTCAAAGTAGAGAGGTTTTTACTCAAAAGTGGAGTGCTTTTGCTTGAGAGTCGAGTAGGCTTGGCTACAACTTGTGCGCTTTTGAAGGGGAGTGCGCTATTTTCTGTTGCATTCAGTCTTTCCGGCGTTCGATCACTTGAACCAGTTCGGGAAGAACGGTGGTGGTGGCGGCCAAGAGGCAGCCGGGCAGTTCGATGACGAGACTTTTTGAGCGCTTGCCCGCTGTTTTCAGGAAATAGCCCTCTTGCCCGTTGAACGGCCCGCCGATGACGCGCACCCGATCGCCGGCCTTGAGTTTCACTTCTTCGGGAGTGAAGAAGCGCAAATCGTCTTGTGCGGCGGTGCAGAAGGTGATGAAACGCTCCATCTCCGCCTCGTCGATGAGGGTGATGCGGTTGCGCGTGATGGGCGTGGTGCGACCGGAGCCGGCCACCGGCTGCAAGGTTTGGCGACGCACGTGGAAGTAGAGTTTCTTCCCGTGACGGTGTTGCACAAACTGCTTGAAGTCTTCGAGTTCTTGCCAAGTGGCGTAGACGAAGACCCAACCGGCGAGCAGCGGTTGCGGACGCAGCACCACTTTCCCTGTCTTGCTCATGCGCGATGCAGGACGCAGCGGCACAAATGCGCGAAAACCGCGGGCTGTCAGGAGTTCGCGCGCCTGTTCTTCCCACATACGAGCTCCACAGAGAATGAACCAGTGGGGTTGTCGGGCGGCAGTGGAAGTGAGAGGGGAACCGGGATCTGACATAGGGAAAGGGATGGGGTACTTATTCGACAAAAGTAAGTTTTTTCTTTGGATTTACCAAGAATTGCCCCCACCAAATAGCAAAAGTATAGGTTAGAGGAGGTCGATATGGAGAAGGTTCAGGGCTGACCTCGCGGTGAAGGAGGAAAACAAAGAAAGCGTGCATTCCAAAGAAATGCACGCTTATTCAATAAGGAGAGAATGAATTTCGTTGCGAGGTGGAACGAAAATCAAAATGCTTTGGCTACGAATTGCATATAGAGCACCGCGGCCGGAATGGCGAGGAGCGCCGAGTCGAAGCGGTCGAGCATGCCGCCGTGTCCGGGGAGAATCTTACCGCTGTCTTTGATGCCGAGGTGGCGCTTGAAAAGACTTTCTACCAAATCGCCCCACGTGCCGAAAACGCAGACGGTCAATCCGAGACCGACCCAGCCGAGGGGGCTGAGGGCGATGTCGGGAAGCACCTGACTGAGGACGAGAGCGAGAATGACCACGAGCACGCCGCCACCCACGGAGCCGATCCACGATTTGTTGGGTGAGATGCGCGGGAAGAGTTTGGCGGGAACGAATCGGCTGAAGGCCGAACCGCAGAGGTAAGCCCCGGTGTCGCTTGTCCAAAGGAAGAAGAAAACGGACAGCGGCAACCAGCCGTTGAAGCTCGTCGTACCGGCCGCCGGATCATAGTGCACACCGAGCAGGAAGATCATCGAGAGCGGCAACGCAATATATAATTGTGCGGCGAAGGCGTACGCCCAGTTTTTCAGCGGATGCGGTTCGTTGCGATACAATTCGCTGATGAGCAGATAGAGCAGGGTGGCCACAAACGGCAGGAAGTGGGCGTAGGTGAGGTGGCCGGGGTAGCAACATTCGCGGAAGGCGACCATAAATGCCACCGTGGCGGCCGTTGCGATGAAGCGGTTGGCCGTTGCCCCGTCGTGCGCGTTGACGTTGGTGATAAACTCCCAAGTGGTCAGCGCGCCGACCAGCGTGAAGAAGATGAAGAACGCGATTTCACCTCCCAAGGTGCAGCCGACGAGAGCGGCCACGTAGAGCGCGCCGGTGATGGCGCGAAGCACGAGATTGTTCATGTTGAGGTTGGAAATGAATCAGTTGGGAGAGAACGGCGCATCCACGGGGTGTGAGGAAGAAGTCTCTGAGGTTTCGGGCGTGTTGCCGCTTTCTTCTACAGATTTTGCGGTTTCCGTTGCCGAGTCGGCGGTGGGTGTCATGGCCTCTGCCGATGTGAGCGACGCGTCTGCCGGTGTTTCGTGGTGAACGGGTGGTTGTTCTTCCATGATGATCTCGGCGCGGCTCTTCCACGGACGCGGACCGAAGATATTGGTCACGTCGGCGGCGAAAATCACCTCGTGCTCACAGAGCAAGTCGGCGAGCGCATTGTGCTTGGCCGCATTTTCGGTGAGAATGCGTTTGGCGCGTTCGTATTGTTCGTTGATGAGGCGCGACACTTCCGCATCGATGCGGCGACCGGTCTCTTCGGAATACGGCTTTTGGAAACTTTCTTGGTTGGAGTAGTAAGAGAGATTGGGCAAGCTCTCGCTCATGCCCAAATAGGCCACCATACCGTAGGCACGTTGCGTGACGCGCTCCAAATCGTTGAGCGCGCCGCTCGAAATGCGGCCGAGGAAGACTTCTTCGGCGGCACGACCGGCCAGCGTTGCGCAGATTTCGTCGAGCATTTGCTCCTTTGTGGTGATCGTACGCTCTTCCGGCAGATACCAAGCGGCGCCGAGCGATTGACCGCGGGGCACAATGGTGACTTTGACGAGGGGATTGGCGTGTTCGAGCAACCACGACACCGAAGCATGGCCGGCTTCGTGGATGGAGATGGCGCGTTTTTCCTCATTGGTCATGACGCGCGTCTTCTTTTCCAAACCGCCGATGATACGATCCACTGCATCGAGGAAATCTTGCTTCGTCACCGCCTCACGGTTGTGGCGTGCGGCGATGAGAGCGGCCTCGTTGCAGACGTTGGCGATGTCGGCTCCCGAGAAGCCCGGCGTTTGTCGGGCGAGGAGGTCGATGTCCAAGCCGGGTTGCAGCTTGAGGGGACGCAAATGTACGTTGAAGATCGCAATGCGTTCGGGCAGATCGGGGAGATCGACGTAAATTTGGCGGTCGAAACGTCCGGCGCGCAGCAAAGCTGGTCGAGCACGTCGACACGGTTGGTCGCGGCGAGAATGATGACACCGGAGTTCGTGCCGAAACCGTCCATTTCCGTCAATAGTTGGTTGAGGGTAGTTTTCGCGTTCGTCGTTGCCGCCGAAACTTGCTCCCTTCGAACGGGCGCGACCCACGGCGTCAATTTCGTCGATGAACACGATTGAGGGCGCTTTCTCCTTGGCTTTTTCGAACAGGTCGCGAACGCGGCTCGCTCCCCACGCCGACAAACATCTCGACGAAGTCAGATCCAGACATGGAGAAGAAGGGTACGCCGGCTTCGCCCGCAACGGCTTTCGCCAACAAGGTCTTACCGGTTCCCGGAGGGCCGACGAGGAGCGCACCCTTGGGGATTTTACCGCCCAACTCGGTGTATTTATCGGGATTCTTGAGGAAGTCCACAATTTCTTTCACCTCTTGTTTCGCGCCCTCTTGACCGGCCACATCCTTGAAGGTGATGTTCACGCCTTCGCCTTTGGTGTACTCCTTGGCTTGCTCTTACCCACCCCGAAAATGCCATTGGCAGCGCCGCCCATGCCGCGCAAGGCGAACAACCAAATGGCGGCAAAGAGGAGGATGGGCAGCACGGCGCCCAAGAGTGTCATAAAATAATTGTGCGTCTCGTCATACGTCACCTTGCCTTTGTATTTTATCGAGTTGAGGTAGTCATCTACCCGATCGGCAGAGGGGTATTTGGCACGCACCTTGGGGTGAGCGCCCACTTGTTCGGCACTTTGGTGAAAAACCGTGCGGATGTGTTCCGGACGAACCGCTAAACTGATTTGTCCTTCGCCTTTGTCGACAATGATTTCATTGCCATAGCCTTTGGCGATGTATTGTTTGAGTTCCGAATAGCTGACCTCTTTTGAGGAGCTGCCGGGATTGGAGTTGCCGAACCAGAGGAAGCCGGCCATAATGGCGATGATGGAAATACAACCAAGTCAGGTTGAATCTTGGCATCTTGGGCTCCTGCGGAGATGTATTGTTCTTTTTGGACATGGGCGTCTGATTTGTTCACGGCCGCAAAGCGCGGCTGTGTGGGGGTGTCGTATTTAGTCGAGATCAGCGATCTGTGTGATCGCTGCGTCGTCCCAAAGGTGTTCGAGATCGTAGTATTCGCGCGTGTCGGGCAGGAAGATGTGTGCCATGACATTGCCGAAATCCATCGCGATCCACTGGGAATTGGTGCGGCCGGCGATGGCGGCGGGGTGCTCGCCCATGCGTGTTCTCGCCATGTTCTCGATGCTGTCGACAATACTGTCGGCCTGCGCCGGCGAACCGGCTGTGCAAATCACAAAGGCATCGGTCGATGCCGTCGGGATGTTGCGCAGATCGGCCACAACGATGTCACGGCCTTTTTTTTCTTGAATACCTTCGATGATGATGTCTATGAGGTCTTTTGTCATAAGTGATGAACGTCGTAAATGGAATGATATTGACTTGCTAAGCTATTGTAGGCTTATAGCCAATAGTGTGCCAAGCCTCTCATGGCAGGGTGCTTTGGCTGTGTTATTATTCTTTTTTTGAGAATCGCCGATGGTTGGGCGCGTTGAAAACGGAGTTTAGCTTCGGCTCACCTGCAATCCCTTGTGCGAAAGTTTCATGTCGACAAAGCGTGCCGATTCTGTGAGGGGATTTTCGAGCAGCAGGGTGCGAATGCGCGCGGCCGCCTCGGGATCTTTCGCCACCATGTAGAGGTAGCCGCCACCGCCTGCACCGGGCAGTTTGTAACCCCAGCAGAGGTCGTCGATGCGGCGGCAAAGTTGCGCCACAATCTCGGGTTCCGTGCCGGCGTCGAGGAGTTTGTTTTGCTGCCACGTCTTGCGCACCAAACGGCCGTAGTGTTCGAGATCGCCTTGTTGCAACACTTCGAACATGTCCATGGCGTGCTCCTTCATCTCGTCGAGCAGGCGCAGACGCGTGCCGCAGTTGAGGAACATGCCCCGCACGATTTCTGCCAAAATATTCTTGGCCGTGCGCGTGATGCCCGTGTAGTAGAGCAAATGGCAGGCGCGCTGTTCGGGTGCCATGAAGAGCGTGTCGGGCAACCAGCGCGCCACCGGCGTTTGGTCGAAGCCGGCTTTCGTTTGCAGGAGCTTCACGCCGTGCAGCACACCGCCGAACTGGTCTTGCCAGCCGCCGCCCGTGGTGAGCAGTTGCTCGAGAATGAGCGTGCGGTTGCCCACGGTGAATTTATCCCAACCTAAACCGCAGAAATCGGAGAGCGCGCCGAGCACCGTGGCGGCGAGAATGCTGCTCGTGCCCAGGCCTGAACCGGCCGGGATGGCGGCGAGCAACGTGATTTCGATACCGCCGCCGAAAGCGTTGAGGCAGTCGCGGAGGGTGCGGTGCGGTTCGGCGGCAAACTGCGGAAGGAAACCGCAGAGCGCGAGGGCGGCTTTGGGAATGGAGAAGGGCGAACCCACTTTATTGAACTGCGCCAACTCTTCGTAGGTGGTGATCACCTCCATCGCGCCGAGGTCGATGCTGCGGCACACGATCTGCGGCTCTTGCGTCGACTTCACATAGACTTGCAAGGGCTGTTGTCCGTTCAACTCGATGGCCAAGTTCACCACATTGCCGCCCGAGTTCAGACAGTAGGGCGGTGTGTCGGTCCAGCCGCCGGCCACGTCGATGCGCACGGCCGAACGTCCCCAAACGATTTGATCGCGGTAGACATCGAGGCGAGGCAATTGGAGATCGCCGCGCGCCGATTGCGTCAAGCCGTCGCGCAGGAGCGAGAAGGCGCGCGTTTCGTCGCTGTCGCCGTCCTCGCCGCGCAGGCGGTGCACCTGTGCGCGGAACATCGCATCGCGGATTTGGTGCATCAGCGGAGCCTCGTCCGTCAAAGCGGGCGGCAAATCGAGGTGGGCGTTGACAAATTTCTGTGCCGCGTCGCGCAGGTCGATTTGATACATCACGCTGCGTTGGTAGTGCTCGGCGAGGAGTGGCAGGTTGTCGCGGCGGAAGGCACGGCGCTGGTGTTCTTGGCGCACGAGGTTGGCGCGCGCCGCGATTTCGTCGGCGCTCAAACGCTGTTTGCTGCGCCAAAGGGCGGTCAGCGCCGGATCGGGTTGCTCGGCCAGCATCCACGTGAGGAGGTCGAACAGCTCGTCGGTGGTGTCGCAAACGGGGAACAGCGCAGCGGCCTGCAGGTCGTCGGTGCGTCCCAACTCGTCGGCGGCAATGCCGCGGGCAGAAAGCCATTCGCCGACGGGGCGGCCGAGGTAATGGGTGGCGGCGTCGTGCACGTCACCGCGGAAAGCGTCGTGGAAACCATAGGGCCGCAGCACAAACTGGCTGTCGCCAAAGGCTTCGACATCGACGCACTGACCGCGTTGCAAGTGTACGGCGCGGTCGTTCACGGGAATGCCGGTGAGCACGTGGTCGCCTTCCAACTGCCAGTCGGCGGGGAGGTGACTGTTTTCGACCCAAATGTTTTGGAGTTCGGGAGCGAATTGCTGTTCCACGCGAGCGTTTTGCGTGAAGATGGTGCTGTGTTTCTTCACCCCGCGGCGCAGGATGAGGCGCTGGTCTTTCACCACGTTTTGGAGCGCGGCCGTGGAACTGATCATCTCGGGAGTGGTGCCGAAATGGTAGAATTCGCCGCCCGTGAGGGGGAGAACGGCCACAGTGAGGCCGCGCAGTTCTTCATCGTCGGCGGTGGGGTTCGCGCCGAGGGCGCAACCGAATTGCGAATAGAGATCGTAGGCCACGCGGTCGCCGCCTTCGCCGAACGAACGGCGGCGCAGGAGCGAAACGGCACGGTCGCTCAACAGCCAGATGCCCAAGTCCATGAGCGACAAGTGGGTGGAGGCCAACTCGTGCTGCTGTTCGATGCTCGGTTTTTGGAGCATGAAGTCCAAACGCTCGGGATGGTCGCGGTGCATGAAGAACACGCCGTGATTGCGCGCCGAAGCGGGATCGGCCCACAGGCCGTAGCACACCACATCGGCTTCGGGCACCGGCAGGAGGGGCTCGGTGGCGCGAATATAGACGTCGCCGCTGGCCACGAGGGTGCGCAGGCTGTCGGGAGCGGCAGCCATGATGCGTTCGTAGAGCGGAAGTTGGAGCGAGAGGAGCGTTTGGTCGAGGCGCTGGCCGCGTGCCCAACGAAACACGGGGACGGGCAGCAGCACCTTGCCGCAGGCCGCATAAGCCGGTAGGCGGCGGCTCTGACCGCCGGCGTGGAGGAGGATGCGCTTTTCGCGCGCCAACCATTTGTCGAAGTCTTCGGCTCCCTCGGCGAGGGCGGCTTCTTCGAGCAGCCACGTGGTGCCGCCGCCGCTGCCCAGTTTGCAGTCGACGGGATCGGAGGTGCAGAAATATTCAGCCGTGGGCAGGTCGCTGACCGTGTGGAAACAGTCCACGACATTGGGGGGGAGAGACAGCAGTTTCTTCATATCGGTGGGGAAGGGCGGCGCAAGGTGGCCGCCACAGCGAATGTTTTCCTGCAAAAAAATAAAGGATTTTTGGTGGAAGTGCCAACGAAATGTAATGAATTTCGCCGCCCCGCCTTGTGCTTTGTGCAGAACTTCGTGAAAAGGCACTGCACTTTGTCGTGCCGCCTGAAAACCCGCTGCGAAAACGCGACGTCTTTTTCGAAAAAGTGGGGAGGTTCGTCACAAAACGAGGGAACTTTTTCGTCTTTGTTGCGCACTTCTTCGAGCACCCTCACCGAGTGCACACTCCGTCGCGGCAGCCGAACGACTCGTTCCGCACTTCTCGTCCTTTCGTCTCGCCCTATCGATTTTCACCTTCACCCGTCGCGGCGTTTTCATCTCGCGGACACGCCCCTACGCACACGTCGCGATCGCGTACGCGCACTTCACCGAGTTTCGATTTTCTATGTTCACCCTTCACCTCGTTCCTAACTATTTCGTAATGAGTGTGTTGTGGTGAAGAAAACAGTGAACTTTCGGTGAAGGCTTTGCAGGTGAAGCCTTCACACGCAATGCGTTGATCATGAGTAGTTTGTGGCGAAATGGTGAAGCGGTGAACATAAAAAACGAAAAACGCCGGACGCGCGCGTATCACGCGCGAGGGCTTTTCTGAGGGTGGAGGGATTGTTTATTCAAGTTGCGACATTTTTAAGCTCGCAAGGGGCGTTTTCTTGTTGTTTTATTCGCGATCTTCGCTATGTATGAGTAACTTTGTGGCAATTCTATATTTACTACTTATGAGACAGAAATTTACTTTAATCACATTGGGAGTAAAAGACTTTCAAAAGGCATTGGCTTTCTATGAGGGCTTGGGGTGGAAGAAGTCGGAACAAAGTCAGGAAGCCTATGCATTGTTCCCTCTCGGCGGGATAGTTTTGGGACTGTATCCACTGCATGAATTGGAAAAGGATACCACACTAAGCCATCAGCAAACATCCTTTTCCGGCATGACAATCAGCTATAACGCCACATCGGAGGAAGAAGTCGATGCCGTGATGCAGGAAGCCGAACGACTCGGGGCAACTGTTGTGAAACCGGCGCAGAAAGTATTTTGGGGAGGTTACAGCGGCTATTTCAAGGATTTGGACGGCTATGTGTTCGAGGTTGCCTACAATCCTTTTTGGCAAATTGACAGCGAGGGCAACCTCGTTATGTAGATCGTTAGACGCAATGACCAAAGAGCAGACCATTAGGGAACTGATGGTAATTCCCGGAATAGGCAAGTCGCTTGCAACCGACTTGTGGAATATTGGAATATCCTCCATTGACGACTTGAAAGGTAAAGACCCCGAAGTACTCTTTGCCTTGTCCAACGACTATGCCGGAGTGGTGCAAGACCGTTGTGTTTTGTACGCTTTCAGATGTGCCGTTTATTTCGCGCAGACACCGCCGGAGCATAGAGAAAAAGAACGACTGAGCTGGTGGTTTTGGAAGGATTGAGAAAACAGTAGATTGTTTTTATGAAATAAAAATAGTGATAATCCTGCGAATGGCAAATCCCTGAGGTATTTGTTGTTCCTTAGGGACTTGTTTGTTATGCAAACATCAAATTATCTGTTTAGTTGCGGAATTAAGGTTTTAGACAAATGAAGTATTACAGTATCTTAATTGCTTTGGTCTTGCTTCTCTATGGCTGTAAAAAGTCTAATCATATTCAGAAAATAAATACCATTAAACCTACTACATACAGCGTTAATGAGATAGAATCCTTGTATGGCGCTCCTAAAGGTGTCTCCTCGTATTTAATAACAGAACAGCAAGATGAGTTTAGGACTTCTGTACTAAACTGTTTTACACAATCACAACGGCGCAGTCGCAATATAAAAGTAATGGAGTATACTTGGCAAACTTCCCGTTCAGACAGTTTACTCACAGTTTGGTATCTCCCCTCTATGGATTCGCTTCAGATGTTATGTTATCTAGAATATTCTATCTATAACCTCTATTAGACCGAACTCTGGTTAGTTAGGATTTTACTCAAATCTAATAATGGATTTACTCAAATCTGGTTAGGATTTTACTCAAATCTGATTGGAGTTTTACTCAATTCTTGTTGTTCTCCCAAATGATTGAGCTGTTATCTTCATGCTGTTTTTATCGTGTGCTGTAACGAAAGCCCCGCCGATGAAATCATTTCATCGGCGGGGACTTTTTATTGGTAGAGTTTAGGCGGGCAGTACGTTGTAGTCATTGCATTCAACGATAGCGCACCCATTTAAGGATTTCGCGCACGGTGGGTTTCTTACCATACATGAGAATGCCGACGCGATAGATCTTGCCGGCGAGCCACGTCATGCCGAAGGCCGAGGCGTAGAGGAGCGCGAGACTGAGCAGTTCTTGCCAAAGGGGAACACCGAAGGGGATGCGCACCATCATGACGATGGGGGAGGTGAGGGGGAAGAGCGAAGTCCAAAAGGCCAAGGGACCGTCGGTGTTGCTACTGCTGCCGATGGCGGCATACATGCCGAAGATGAGCAGGAGGGTGACGGGAAGGGTGAACTGGACGGAGTCTTCCTGACTGTTGACGGCCGAACCGACGGCGGCGAGGAAGGAGGCAAAGAGGAGGTAGCCGCCGATGAAGTAGAGGACGAAGCAAATGAGGATTTCGAGGAGGGGGAGATTGAGCGCTGCGGTGAGGGCTTGGTTGATGTTCTCGGGTAGGGCGGGCATCGTGCTTTTGGAGTTGTGCGCCGGCCGCGGCGGCATGGGTGGCCGTGGCTCCTCCGTCGGCGGAGAAACCGAAAACGACGCTACCCACCGTGAGCAGCAGGGTGATGAGCGTGCCCCAAATGGCCAACTGGGTGATGCCGACGAGGGCGATACCGATGATTTTGCCCATCATGAGTTGGAAGGGGCGGACACTCGACACCATGATTTCCATGATGCGGTTGGTTTTTCTCTTCGAGCACGCCTTGGAGCACCATCATGCCGTAGGACATGACGAAGATATAGATGAGCATGGTCGTGAGTAGACCGATGGCACGGGCGAGGTCGGTCGACGAAGTGGTGTCGCGTCCGTTGGCATCCCACTTGTTGGTGTGGGCTTTCACATTGCGCTGCATGTCGGAGACGATGACATTGAGCTGCGGAATGTTGTAGTGTTGGAGTTTCTCTTGGCGCACGGCTTCGTCGAGGTTATTTTCCACATAGTCGATGAGGTCAGGCTGCACTTCCTTGGCGCCGGAGATGCTCAGCGCATCGGGGTGCTTGGTGAGGTCGCCGCGAATTTCGACCACGGCTTCGTAGGGGCTGTCGGCGGCTTTGTAGTCGGGGCGCAACACGCTGTCGACGGTGAGTGAGAAGCGCGCATCGGGTTTGAAGGCCGTGGCATAGCGGCCGGTGGGATCGATGAGCGCGATGTTGCGTGCCGTCTCGTCATTGCCGATGCGACTCAGCAGAACGGGCGTCGCGATGATGCCCACGAAGAGGAAGGGCATGAGGAGGGTGAGTACGATGAAGGAGGTTTTGCGCACGCGGGTGAGAAACTCGCGGCGGATGATGAGGAGTATCTTATTCATGGTCGGGAGCTGAGGGGGTGGAGAGGTCGGCGCCGACGGTGCGCACGAAGATGTCGCGCATGGTGGGCAGGTGTTCGGCGAAGGCGATGGGTTCGACTTGGGCAGCGAGGTGGCGGAGGAGTTCGGCGTTGGTGACATCGGGCGATTTGCGCAGCAGGTAGGTGCGGTGCCCTTCGGCATCGGGTGCGCCGGCTTCGGTGATCTCAAAAAGGCGGTCGACGGGTTGGAGCACTTCGCCGGCGGCGGTAAGGGAGTAGGTGTTGTTGCGGAAACGGCGGCGCACGTCGCTCACTTCGCCGCTGAGTACCACGCGGGAGTGGCTGATGAGGGCGATGTCGTCGCAGAGTTCTTCGACGCTCTCCATGTTGTGGGTGGAGAAGATGACGGTGTGACCGGCGTCGCGGAGTTCGAGGATTTCGCGCTTGAGGAGGTCGGCGTTGAGGGGGTCGAAGCCCGAGAAGGGTTCGTCGAAAATGAGCAAAGGCGGGCGGTGCACGACGGTGGTGATGAATTGCACCTTTTGCTGCATGCCTTTGGAGAGTTCTTCGAGGCGTTTGTTCCACCAATCGGTGATGTCGAGTTTCTCAAACCACGCTTGCAGGCGGCTTTTGGCTTCGCGGGCGGAGAGGCCTTTGAGTTGGGCGAGGTAGATGGCCTGTTCGCCGACTTTCATTTTTTTGTAGAGTCCGCGTTCTTCGGGGAGGTAGCCGATGTGTGCCACATCGTTTTGCGTGAGCGGATGCCCGTCGAAGGTGACGGTGCCGCTGTCGGGGGCGGTGATGTGGTTGATGATGCGGATGAGGGTGGTTTTGCCGGCGCCGTTGTGACCGAGCAGACCGAAGATGTGGCCGCGTTGCACGTTGATGCTCACATCGTTGAGGGCGGTGTGCGTGGCGAAGCGTTTGCAGACGTGGGAGGCGGAGAGAATGAGATCGTTCATGCGGGGGACTTTGAATAGGAAAAGTCTGCGACGCGGCGTGATGAAGCCGGCCGCAGACTATAGGGAGGAAGACGAAACGGATTAGGGTTCGGATTCGCCTTCGATGTAGTCTTCGAGATAGAGTTGCTCGCCGTCGAACACGGCGTAGGTGAAGAGTTGGATCCAGTCGCCGAGGAGGACGACGCGCGCGCTGTGGGAGAGCATGAGGTCGTAGTCGAGATGGCGGTGCCCGAAAATGAAGAAGTTGATGTCGGGGTGATCTTTGAGATAGGACTTGGCAAAGAGGATGAGGGTTCTTTGTCTTCGCCTTGGAAGGGCGGTTCGCGGCCGTCTTCGCGCTTGAGGCGGCTGTGTTTGGCCCATTGCAGGCCGAAACTTACGCCCCAACGCGGATGGAGGGCGGCAAAGAGCCATTGCGCCACGCGATTGTGGAAGAGGGCACGAAGGAAGGTGAAACTGCGACTTTCGACACCGAGACCGTCGCCGTGGGCGAGGTAGAAAATCTTGTCGGCGATCTCGACAGTGCTGGGCGAGGTGTGGAGTACGACGCCGCACTCCTCGACCAAATAGTCGCGCATCCACAGGTCGTGGTTGCCGGTGAAGTAGTGCACTTCGATGCCAAGGTCGGTGAGTTCGGAGAGTTTGCCTAAGAAACGCGTGTAGCCTTTGGGAACGACGGTCTTATATTCAAACCAAAAGTCGAACATGTCGCCCAGCAGATAGATGGCGCCGGCTTTGTGTTTGATGGAGTCGAGAAAGCGTACCAAACGCCGTTCTTGCATGCGGCGGCTTTTGGATGGCGAGACTGCCCAAGTGGGCGTCCGACAGGAAATAGATGGGCTTCATGTGGTGGAGGTTGTGGGTGGGGACGTGGGGAGTGGGCGCATCGCGGTGATAGCGGCGAATTTCGCGGCTATCGTACGTTGCGCTGTGGTCGGGCAGGCTGAGGTTGGCCGGTTCGGGGCGTCCGAAATGGTAACGGCCGGCGGCGGCAAAGGTGAGGAGGCGCAGACGGCAGTCCGGCAGGGCGCGAAAGGTGCGTGCCACGGCGGTGAGGGTGGCGCCAAGGGTGATGACGTCGTCGACGATGAGCACTCGGCGCGCGGTGATGGCTTCGACATCACGCAGGGCGAAGATGCCTTCGACGTTGGCGTGACGTTCGCTCGGAGCAAGGGTGGTTTGTGAGGGATTGTCGACGGTGCGTTCGATCCAGTCGGTGCGAATGGGAATGCGGAGCTGCTCGGCGATGCCGAGGGCGATGTGTTCGCTCTGATTGTAACCGCGCTGTCGCAGGCGTTGCGGCGAGAGGGGTACGGGGACAATGGCCTCGATGCCGTCGAAGAAGTCGCCGGCGAGGAGTTCCGCCCCCATGACTCGCCCGACAAGGCGGGCGAGATCGGGGCGGTTGTGGTATTTGAAGGCGTGAACGAGGTGAGCCACGGCGTATTCGGGCTTATACCAGGCGTAGGCATTGACGCGCTCCACATTGGGTTCGCTCCAAAAAGAGGCGTTCCAAGGGATTGCCCGGCCGACCGTCGAAACGGGTGTAGGGCAGGTGGAGCCAGCACGAGGGGCAAACTCCGGCGCCGGACAGCGGGCGCCGGCACATCACGCAACGTTCGCCCAAAAGGAGGGCGAGGCCGGAACGGAGGGCTTGCCGGAAGTTCACGCGGTGGGGGAGTTTTTAGATGAATCCGAGATCGAGCTTGGCTTCTTCGCTCATCATGTCGCGATCCCATTCGGGTTCGAAGACGAGGTTGATGCGCACATCTTTAATACCGGCGATGCTCGAGGTCTTGATGCGCACGTCTTCGACGATGAAGTCGGCGGCGGGACAGTTGGGCGCGGTGAGCGTCATGTCGATGTCGAGCAGTCCGTCGTCGGCGAGGTCTATATTATAGATGAGGCCGAGGTTGTAGATGTCGACGGGGATCTCGGGGTCGTAGACGGTTTTGAGCATTTCGACGATTTGCTCTTCGAGTTTCAATTTTTCTTCGGGAGTCATAGGAGAATACTGTGTTGGAGAATGTTATATATTAGAGTCGTCCGGCGTCGGCATAACTATAATAGTTGCCATCGGCGAGAACGATGTGGTCGATGAGGCGAAGCTGCACGGCATCGCAGGCGCGGCGCAGTTCGTCGGTGAGATGATCGTCGGCGCGTGAGGGTTGTGGGTTGCCGGAAGGGTGGTTGTGACAGAGGGCGATGTGTACGGCGTTGGAAACGAGGGCTTCGCGCAGGACGATGCGCACATCAACGGTGGTGCTGTCGATCCCACCGCGGCAAACTTGTACGCTGCGGATGAAGCGCAGGTTGTTGTTGAGGAGCAGCACGTGAGCTTCCTCTACCGGGGCATCGCGAAGTTTCTCGTAGAAAAAACGATAGATCTTCTGCGAGCAGTCGAATTGTTCGGTGTCGGCGTCTTCGGTGTGTCGGCGCGCGCCGAGTTCGCAGGCGGCCAAGACGGTGACGGCTTTGGCGGGACCGATGCCGCGGTAGGCGCAGAGTTCCTCGATACTGCGTTTGCCCAGTCGTTTCAGACTGCCGCGGCAGTCGTCGAGCAATCGTTGCATGAGGGTGACGGCGTCTTCGCGGTCGTTGCCGCTGCCGACGAGAATGGCGAGCAGTTCGGCCGGTGAAAGGGCGTCGGCGCCCTCGTTCATGAATTTTTCGCGCGGCCGGTCGCCGGTGTCCCACTCGTGGATGGCTTTCTTGCGCGGGTGGTCGAAGGCGGGCGACGAGGGTTCGAGGAGTTTCACGGTAGAGAAGGTTTGTGGGTGGGCCTATTGGTAGAAGCTGTCGGAGAAAGCTTCAAACTCGCCGCTGTGCAAGACGCGACATTGCCACCAAGCGCGGAGATAGCCGCTACCGTAGCCCAAAAGTTGGACGAAGGCGGCGGCAACGGCGCGACAACCCACACCGAGTGAGTGTTCGCGGCGCGTGGCGTCGAGACCGATGAGGAGCGAGAAGAGGAAGAGGGGAGAAAGTGCCGTGAGGGCGAGACATCCGTGGCCGAAGATGGCCAATAAAACGGCACTCAATAAAAGAAAGACCACGCCGAGGGTGAATATGGCGGGAAGCAAGTGCACCAATTTGTGCGTGCCGGGATGGCGGCGCGAGAGGTGGATGCGGGCGATGCCGCTGTTGTGGACTTGCTTGAAAAACTTGCGCAGATCGGTGCGGCGCTTGTGATACACCCACGCTTCGGGGAAGAGGCGGCAGCGATAGCCGCCTTTGAAGATGCGGGTGGAGAAATCGATGTCTTCTCCGAAACGCATGTTCGAAAAACCGCCGAGTGCTTTGTACACCTCGCGGCGCACGCCCATGTTGAAGGAGCGGGGATAGAATTTGTCCATTCCTTTTTTTTTGTCCGCGAATGCCGCCGGTGGTGAAAAAGGACGTCATCGCGTAGTTGATCGCCTTTTGCATCGGGGTGAACGAGCTGTGAGCGCGATCCGGGCCGCCAAAAGCATCGCAGGGGGGCGGCGAGCAGTTCGGCATCGACGGCGGCTAAATACCCTTCCGGCAGGAGCACGTCACTATCGAGGATCAATAGGTAGTCGCCTTCGGCACGTTCGGCGCCGTAGTTGCGGGTTTGTCCCGGTCCGCTGTTGGGTTTGGAGAAATAGCGGACGCGGAGTCGGTCGGTGTAGCGAGCGACCACCGTTTCGCAGGGGACGCTGCTGCCGTCTTCGACAATGAGCACTTCAAAATCGGTGAAGCTTTGGCGCGTCAAGGAGTCGAGTAGCTCGTCGCACTCGTTGGGGCGGTTGTAGACGGGGACAATAATGGAAAATCTCATATTTTCGAAGCGTTTCTCACCTTGCGGTGTGAAGAAGTATTTGCCTTTTGGCAGTGTGGGGCAAATATACATAAATAATAAGGAAAGGCCAAGTGTTCACGCCGTTTTGTATCGTGCAAAACTTGCATTCTCTCCCTGCCGAATTAGCTCCCGACGGCTTCGATTCGTCAGGAGGTGCTGCGTGTGTTTTTCGTTGTGGAGTGCGTTCGGCAGAATTGGGTGTTCTATTGCCCAAGTTGAGGTTGCAGGTTGATGCCTTCTTTCTTGGCCTGTCGTGTGATTTCGCGATAGGCTGCTTCCCAATCCGTGTCGAGCGAGAAGGGGGAGGGAGAACGCTCTTCTTTATCTAAAAACTGGAGTGTGATGGTCTCATTGAGGTCATTGAACATTGGGTGGCGCAGCGAAGTTTCCGTGAAAAACCGTCTCCACTGTTCTTGTTGTGCTTCGGTGAACTGCGCGTTGTTCGCAAGCCGGTTGTACAACGACAAGAATTCTGCAAGGAAATTCGCCTGAAGATCCACCTTCTTGTTGAATGCTTCCAGGTTCTTTTCGCGTTGTGAGGTGCGGTGCCAAAGATACATCAGCGCATTCTTCTGAAAAAACGCAAGGCTTTGTATTGCAATCCCGCAGCGACTGTTGTGTTGGCGTTCGATGCACTGTCGCATCTCGTATTCGAAGACTTTTTGAGCAGAAGCCTCCTGTTGCCACGCGCCCAACAGGGTGAGGAGCGTGAGCACGAAGAGAAACTGTGACGAAAACGAGTGATGATCATAATGGCAAGCGTATTCGAGAAAATGTTGAGGGGCTTTGGGTGAAAACGTGCAAGACGGCTCGAGAAACCCACTGCTTTTGGGAGAAAGTTGAGGGTTTTGGTCGAAAACTTGAGGACTTTTGCGCGTTAGTTGTGGCGCACGCGGTGCGCATTGTTCTTGACGAAATCGTCCCACGACGCTCCCGTGCCGCGTGCCACGGTGACTTTCAGCGTTTTGGCTGTTGTGCTTTGTGCCGTCGCCACGCGTCCGCGCACCCCTTGTGGAGTGGTGTGGATATGGTGGCAGTAGGCAGCGGCCAGTGCGTCGGTGGCGTCGAGATAAGGGAGCATGCGCTCGTCGGCGATGTTGAGCATGCGCTGCATGAGGGCGGCCACCTGTTCTTTCGACGCCGCGCCGCGCCCCGTGATCGCTTGTTTGATTTGCGTCGGGGCGTATTCGTGAATCGGTATCTGGCGGGCGATGGCGGCGGCGATGACTACGCCCTGCGCCCGGCCGAGTTTGAGCATCGATTGCACATTTTTGCCGAAAAACGGTGCCTCGATCGCCAGTTCGTCGGGATGAAACGCATCGATAACGCCCATGACGCGCTCGTAGATGCGTCCGAGTTTGAGGTAAACATCGCTCACCTTGCGCAAATCGATCACCCCCATCGCGATCATTTCTGCTTTCTTGCCGCAGATGGACAATAGGCCGTAGCCCAACACGTTCGTGCCGGGGTCGATGCCGAGGATGATGCGCTCTTGCGCTGTCGATGCTGTTGTTCTCACTTGGCAAAAATACAGATTCGCGGCGAAAACACGAAAAAAACAGCGCATTAAAGCGCCGCGTATAACAGATCTTTCTTATATTTGCAGTCCCCAATTCATCAAAACATCATCATCGATTATGTTCAAGAAAGAATTAATTGCCCTCGTGGGTGCATTCGCATTCAGCGCCATGACGGCATTCGCTCAGGGTGTCATGACTTTTGACCAGACCGAGCACAACTTCGGCAAATTCCCCGAAGAGAAACCTCAGACTTACACCTTCAAGTTCAAGAACACCGGCGATCGTCCCTTCGTGATCAAGCAGGCCTTCGCTTCTTGCGGTTGCACCATTCCTTCTTACTCTCAGGAACCCGTCGCTCCCGGTAAGCGTGGTGAAATCAAGGTGGTTTACAACGGTCGTGGCAAGTACGCCGGCGAGTTCACCAAGGTGATCACCGTGCGCAGCGACGCTTCCAACGAAACCGTGCGTCTGTACATCAAGGGCGACATGCAAGCCGCCAAAGATCCCAATACAAGCAAGTAAACTGAGCTTACGGCGTGCCGGGGAGTGGACGATTTGAAAGTCTACTCCCCGGCATGTATCATTTTTACACCTTACATCCCTTCCTCACCATGGCTTCTCACACCCATCTTGTCATTATGGCCGGCGGCATCGGCAGTCGATTCTGGCCCATGAGCAGCGAAGCTCGCCCGAAACAATTCCTCGATATTCTCGGTTGCGGTCGCACGATGTTGCAACTCACCGTCGACCGTTTCAACGGCATTGTTCCGCCCGAAAACATTTGGGTGGTCACCTCCGAGCGCTATGCCGAAATCGTCGCCGAGCAGCTCCCCGACGTGCCGCGCGACAACGTGCTGCTCGAACCCTGCATGCGCGGCACCGCCCCCTGCATCTGCTACGCCGCATGGCGCATCAAAGCGCGATCCCCGTGCCACGCTCGTTGTTTCGCCCGCCGATCACAATGTGCGCGACACTGCCGCTTTCGCGCAGAGCATCGGTGAGTGCATTGAGTTTGCCGCCGAAACCGACGCCATCGTCACCCTCGGCATTCACCCCGAGCACCCCTCCACCGGCTATGGCTACATCAAGGCCGACCTCAGCTATTCCTCCTCGCGCAAGCGCAATATCTATGCCGTCGACGGCTTTCCGCGAAAAAGCCCGATCTCGCCACCGCGCAGCGTTACTTGGAACAGACGGGCTATTTTTGGAACTCCGGCATTTTTGTGTGGAGCGTTTCCACCATCGTCAACGCCTTCCGTGTCTACGCGCCCGGGATCTCGCGCATTTTTGAGCAGCTGCTGCCCGTCTACGACACCCCCGAAGAGCGCGCCGCCATTGCAGAGCACTTCCCCGCCTGCGAAAACATCTCCGTCGACTACGCCATCATGGAAAAAAGCCGACGACGTCTATGTGCGTCCCTCCTCTTTCGGTTGGAGCGATCTCGGCACCTGGTCGTCGCTCCACGCTGAATTGCCGCATGACAGCTACGGCAATGCCGTGGTGGGCGAAGGTGTCACGCTCTGCGACACCCGCGACAGCATTGTGCACGTTGGTTCCGGCCGCCGCGTGGTGGTGCAAGGCCTCGACAACTGCATCGTGGTCGAAAAAGACGACGCCCTGCTCATCTGTCGCATGAGCGACGAACAGCGCATCGGCTCCTTCCGCAAAGCCAAATAGTCGCGCTGCGCTTCGCCGCCCGCTCCTTTCTTTTTTCCTGTTTGACGCTAATTCATTCCATGAACAAAACGACTCTCCCGCTTTTTGCGCTCGCATTGCTTCCCGCCGGCATGGCGGCACGCGATGGTGTGCGCACGCTCCCCACGTCAGGTGCACGCCCCAACGTGCTGGTCATCATGACCGACGATGTGGGCTACGGCGACTTCTCCTGCTACGGTGCCAACCGGGTGAAAACACCCAACATTGACCGCCTCGCCGCCAACGGAACGCGCTTCACCGATGCCCACGCCTGCGCCTCCACCTCCACGCCCTCGCGCTATGGATTCCTCACCGGCGAATATCCCTTCCGTCGTCCCGGCACAGATGTGGCGGCCGGCAATGCCGCCATGGTCATTCGTCCCGAGCAGTTCACCCTGGCCGAGATGTTCAAGGAAGCCGGCTACGCCACCGCCGCCATCGGCAAGTGGCACCTCGGCTTGGGGAGTCGCACGGCGCAGCAAGATTGGAATGGACAGATCGACCTCACCCCCGCCGCACTCGGCTTTGAGTATAGTTGCATCATGGCGGCCACGGCCGACCGCGTGCCCCTGTGTCTACATCGAAAACGGCCGTGTGCGCAACTACGATCCCTCGGCACCCATCGAAGTGAGCTATCGCGGCAACTTCGCCGGCGAGCCCACCGGCAAGACCCATCCCGAGTTGCTCCGCCTGCGTCCCTCCCATGGCCACGACATGAGCATCGTCAACGGCATTTCGCGCATCGGCTATATGAAAGGTGGCGGCAATGCGCTTTGGAAGGACGAGAATATTGCCGACTCCATTGTGTCTTATGCCTTGAACTGGATCGACGCCTCGCAAGCCCCGACCGCCGACGGCGCGAAGCGCCCCTTCTTCATGTATCTCTGCACCAACGACGTGCACGTGCCACGTTGGCCGCACGAGCGTTTCCGCGGCAAGAGTCCCATGGGACTGCGCGGCGAAGCCATCTTGCAACTCGATTGGACGGTGGGACGCGTGCTCGACCACTTGCGTGAGTTGGGTATTGCCGACAACACCCTCGTCATCCTCACCTCCGACAACGGCCCCGTGCTCGACGACGGCTATGCCGACCAAGCCGAGGAACTCGCCGGCACGCATCGTCCCGGCGGACACTGGCGTGGCGGCAAATACAGCGCCTTCGAGGCCGGCAGCGCCGTGCCCTTCATCGTGAGCTGGCCGGCCGGCGGCGTGCCCCGCGGCCGAGAGAGCAAAGCCCTCGTTTCGCTCATTGACGGCGTGCGCTCGCTGGCGCCCATCGCCGGAGTGGCGCTCCACGACACGCTGGCCTGCGACAGTCACGATTTCAGCAACACTTGGTTGGGACGCACCGACCGCTCGCGCGACTACATCCTCTCGATGTCTTACAATCGCGAAGTGAGTTTGCGCACCCCGAAGTGGAAATACATTCCTGCGATGAAGGCCCCGATAGGGTGCCATGGGGGCCGAAAATCGAAACCGGTTTTTCGAGCCAACCGCAGCTCTATGAAATGAGTGGGCGCAAGGGCGAGACGAAAAACGTGATCGAACACCGCCCGCAAGTCGCCAAGGAATTGGATCTCATCTTGCAACATCAACTGGCCACGCCCTATTTCCGTCGCAAGGCGAAATAAAGGCGCGAAGCCGTGAGTTTTTTACAGCTCATTGCTTGAAATCAAATAGCGTCCCCATGCTCTGACAGAGCCTGGGGACGCCATTTTTATGGTTGTCCGGTAAAAGTTGAGACGTTGCAGATCGGGTGCGCTGATCGTTTCAGCGCACCCCAATCATCGCGCCAATAAAAGACGGTATAGTGTGAGATTCGTATATATTATCGGTATTGAAAGAGCTTGAAGGTGTCGATGCCCCTCATTCCCGAAGTTGTGTTGATAAACCATATCTGTCCAGCGTTTTTTTAATAAAGACTCCGGTTGTATTTCTCCGTAGAGTTTCATGTCTAAACGAGCCAAACCTTTATATCTTTGACATTTGAAATCGTAATCATTGTAGTCTGCAAATAGCGTGTTGCCGTGGCTATATTCCTCTTTGTAGAAATTCATTATTTCTCGAATAGTATGCTTTGTTGATTTCATGTCAATACGCTTTGCGTAGGTACTTTCTGAGGTTGTAAGCTTTCCATTCACACAATGCCCAATACTGAGTAAAATATAGTACCGGTTGACTTTAGAAAGTTGAGGATCTAGTAGATATAAAATAGGAATACCTTCAAAGTTGATAGGAGTTGGGCTTTCTTTTGCCACCTTGGTGTTGTTTATCTTTTCTAAATCAGTGAAATTGTGGTATTCTTTTAATTCTGCCGGGGTATGAAAAACAAGAGGCTGGTTACCGATTACGGCATACTCAAGGACGGTCGAAGACAAGTTCTTGATTGAAAGAAAATCTGCTCCGTTTTCTTGATAGTCTCTTTTCAGGGTAAGCTGACTAAAAACTCTTTTCCCTGAAGATCTACCAACAATACTGTCATAGGCGACCAAGACGTTCTCTCCGCCAATCACGCAAGGAGTAGAAAGCCGCTCTGTTTTGACTTCGTTGTGACCATTATTCCCCAATATACTGTATTGTACTTCCACTTCTCCGGGAAGATCATCTTTTGTGGTGATTGCAAGGTAATTATGCTGAAGAATCATTCTTTTGCTTACTCCTTCCTCTAAATCAACCTTTGTACATTGGGAAAACAATATAGTGAGAAAAATCCAAACGCATAATTGTAATGAGACGTTCTTCTTCATTTTGTCGCATCTTTGAAATTAATCCCCAACCCTTAACCAAGGGTTCCACCAATCAACCTTAGTCTAATTGCTGTCTCTTTTCTTGTTCCCGGCAGGTCTACTTTTGTACCATAAGCTAACGTCCAGTTTAATTGCTTACAAGAGCCACATAGTCTGATTGTGAGTTTCTCATAATGCTTTTTAATAGGTCTCGGGCTGGACTTTGTGCAGTTTGGAAGTTTACCGGACAGCAATAGCTTTTATTGCACGTGTAGCGTCGGGAATCAGCGGAAGGCACGGGTCATGAAGTAGTCAAACCACCGAGTGGGCAAAAGCGTGTGGAGCAGCACGAGCGGTTTGGCGCCGAAGCCCACGCGGTAGCGCGTGTTCGGCTGTCGGGCGTTCACCGCGCGGCCGATGGCCTTGGCCACCACCGACGGTGCACTCAGTCTCGCGCCGTGATAGAGGCGGCGCAGTGCAGCGGCCGCCGCACCGGCCTGCGTGGCGTAAGCCCCGCCGCGGGCACTCTCTTCGAGGTGGTCGGCCGCGATGTCGCCCCACGGCGTTTTGATCGCGCCGGGCTCGATGATGGCCACTTGGATGCCGAAGGGGCGCGTCTCCATGCGCAGTGCGTCGCTGAACGCTTCGAGCGCATATTTTGTGGCGTGATACCACGCGCCGAAACAGGCCGTGAAATGCCCACCCATCGAAGCCACATTCACGATCGTGCCGCTTTGCCGGCGGCGCATGTGGGGCAGGACACACTGCACCAAGCGCGCCAACCCGAAGAGGTTGACTTCAAACTGCCGGCGCGCTTCGTCGATGGGCACATCTTCCACTGCGCCGTACGAACCGTAGCCGGCATTGTTCACCAGTACGTCGATGCGCCCTTCGGCGCGGATGATTTCGGCCACAGCGGCCTCGATGCTTTCGTTTGAGGTCACGTCCAGCCGCAAGGCTTTCACGCCGATCGCAGCCAAGGGCTCGAGCTGCTCGACCCGGCGCGCCGCGCCGTAAACTTTGTGCCCTTGTCGTGCCAACAGTTCGGCCGTTGCGTAGCCGATGCCGCTGCTCGCACCGGTGAGGAGGATGACTTTTTCCATAGATTGGGAGGGGGAGTGATAAGTTGTGAGAGCGAAATTACGCCATCTTTCTTGGAAACGCAACTTCGTGCTCGCTCTTTTTTAAGAGGACACATTTTTTTCTGCGTCTGCGCTCAGGTGAAAAACGAAAGGAAGGGAAGTCGGAAGGAGTCGGAGAAAGGGATTTCGGAAAAGGGGGAGGTGAGCCGAAAATCCATGTACAAAACGCCAAGCTCGCGTGCGCGCGTTATGCGCGCGTCCAGTGTTTTCACGTTTTTGTGTTCACCTCTTCACCTTTGGGCTATATTTCGTTGAAAAATAGCATATTAGGTGTGAAGGCTTCACCCTTATTTTCCTTCACCCTGTGTTCACCCGCTGTCATGAGCCGACACACGGCTTGTCGTTTGGTGCAGATGGTGTGAAGGCTTTTTGGCCTTATGTTCACCCTCTTTTGAATTGTAAGTTCTTGGTAGATAGTGGCTTGTGAAAAGGGGTGAAGGGTGAAGGCAAAAAGTGCGAAACTCGGTGATGTGGGCGTGTACGCGTACGTGCGTGCGAGGGGGCGCACCTTCGGGGAGGAAATCAGCGGCGAGTGGGGGCGTGGGCGGTGAGTGGCGAGTTGGAAAAAAAGGAAGGGATGTTTTTGCGGAAAGTGGGGAGGTGTTGGAGAAAAGTAGACTTGTTTTTTTCGAAGATCACCCTCGCAACTCGAATCGCGAAAAATATTTTTGCGAAACTTGTTGCGAGGGTGAATGAGAATGCTTACCTTTGAAGCCGAAAAACACGAAAATATCGTAGCATTTGTGCTGTCTGCCGTTGTGCCCGCGTGGGAGATCGTGTGCCTTGGCGCGGAGGCATTGTCTACCGGTGGCCATCGGTCGCGCTTTGAGGCCGGTGTGCGGCGCGAGCGCAGGGGGCGGCCAGTGCGGTGCGCGTCGATCAAGGGTAGTAGGTGTGGAGCGCGGCGGCGAGGGTGTTTTGCAGCAGCGAGCAAACTGTCATGGGACCCACCCCGCCGGGAACGGGTGTGATGGCGCCGGCAATGGGGGCGACGGCATCGAAATCGACATCGCCCACCACGCGGAAGCCCGAGGGGCGCGACGCATCGGGCACGCGGGTGGTGCCCACATCGATCACCGTGGCGCCGGGTTTGACCATGTCGGCCGTGACAAAACCGGGGCTGCCGAGCGCCACAATGAGGATGTCGGCGGTGCGGCATTCGGCGGCGAGGTCGGCGGTGCGGCTGTGCACGCAGGTCACAGTGCAGTCGGCGCCCTCTTTTTGCAGCATGAGTTGCGCGGTGGGCTTCCCCACGATGTTGCTGCGCCCCATCACGACACACTTTTTGCCGGCTGTGGGGATGCTGTAGTGGCGCAGGAGGGTGAGGATGCCCAGCGGCGTGGCGCTCACGAAGGCGGGCAGGCCGAGCGCCATGCGCCCCACGTTCATGGGGTGAAAGCCGTCGACATCCTTGCGTGGGTCGATGGCTTCGACCACGCGGTGCTCGTCGATGTGCGAGGGGAGGGGGAGTTGCACGATGAAGCCGTCGACGCTTTCGTCGGCGTTGAGGCGTTCGATTTCGCGGAGCAATTCGCCTTCGGTGATATCGGCGTCAAACTGAAGCTCGATCGAGGTGATGCCACAGCTTCGGCAGGCGCGAATCTTGTTGCGCACATAGAGTTCGCTCCCGCCGTCGTGTCCCACCAAAAGGGTGGCGAGACAGGGCGGCCGATGCCCCTCGGCCACGTGGCGGCGCACGGTAAGGGCGATGTCGGCTTTGATCTGCGCGGCCACAGCGTTGCCATCGATGAGCAGCGGGGTGTGGTGCGGCGTCATGCTTTGGGCATTCCCGGCATGCCGGGCATGCGGCTCATCATTTGGCGAAGACCGTTGCCGCTCACCATCTTCATCATTTTGCGCGTTTGGTCAAACTGTTTGAGCAGGCGATTGACGTCTTGCACCGTCTTGCCCGATCCCTTGGCGATGCGCGTTTTGCGGCTGGCGTTGAGCACCTCGGGGTGGCGACGTTCGTAGGGGGTCATGGAGAGGATGATGGCTTCGACACCGAGCAGGGCGCTGTCGTCGACATCGACGTCTTTGATGGCCTTGCCCACACCGGGAATCATGGCGGCGAGATCCTTGATGTTGCCCATCTTTTTGATTTGCTGCAACTGTGCCAGGAAGTCGTTGAAGTCGAACTGGTTCTTTTGGATCTTGCGTTGGAGTTTGCGGGCTTCGGCTTCGTCGTATTGCTCCTGTGCGCGTTCGACGAGCGAGATGATGTCGCCCATGCCGAGGATACGATCGGCCATGCGGTCAGGGTGGAAGACGTCGAGGGCTTCCATCTTTTCGCCGGTGCCGACAAACTTGATGGGCTTGTCCACCACGGCGCGGATGGAGAGGGCGGCACCGCCGCGGGTGTCACCGTCGAGCTTGGTGAGCACCACGCCGTCGAAGTCGAGGCGGGAGTTGAACTCCTTGGCGGTGTTCACCGCGTCTTGACCGGTCATGGCGTCGACCACGAAGAGGGTTTCGTCGGGCGAGGTGGCGGCCTTCACGGCGGCGATCTCGTTCGCGAGGGCTTCGTCGATGGCGAGGCGGCCGGCGGTGTCGACAATCACCGTGTCGTAGCTCTTGGCCCTGGCTTCCTGAATGGCGGCGAGGGCAATCTTGACGGGATCTTTCTTTCGAGATTCATGAAGATGGGCACTTCGATTTGCTCGGCGAGGACGCGGAGCTGCTCGATGGCGGCGGGGCGATAGGTGTCGCAGGCGGCGAGGAGCGGCCGGCGGTTTTTTTCTTCGTTTTGAGGAAGAGGGCAAGTTTACCGGCGAGGGTGGTCTTACCGGCACCGTTGAGACCGGCCATGAGGATGACGGAGGGGCGGTGCTCGAGTTTGAGGTCCACGCTCTCGCTGCCCATGAGGGTGGCGAGTTCGTCGTGAACGATCTTGACCATGAGCTGCGAGGGCTTCACGGCGGTGAGCACATTCTGGCCGAGGGCCTTTTGCTTCACGGTGTCGGTGAAGGTTTTGGCCACCTTGTAGTTCACGTCGGCGTCGAGCAGGGCGCGGCGCACGTCTTTGAGGGTTTCGGCTACGTTGATCTCGGTGATCTTGCCTTCACCTTTCAGTATTTTGAACGAGCGTTCAAGTCTTTCGCTAAGATTGTCGAACATGTATATCGATGGATTCTGAGTTAGCTGATTTGCTTATAGGGGACTATTCCGTGCAAAAATACGAATTTCTTTTCATTTGCTCGGCATTGGGTTGAGAGTGAGACAAAAAAGCGCGCTCTCCCAAAAGGGAGAACGCGCGGAAAGGGAAGGGGCACCATTGCCGCCGTGTCGGGGGGAATGATCTACGCATGACCGCTGTTTACTGCGCCTTGGCAGGCAGTGCCGGTTGGCGGACGTTGAAAAAGTAGGTGCCTGGAGGGGTTACCTCAATACTAAAATCGAACTGTTTGGGTTGTTGTGTGCGATTGGGGGGAGCGACCAATTTGAGGGTTGTTGTTCGCTCGCGTTCGTTTCGTGTCATGTAGATGACAATGTCCTTGTAGTAGGCCGTGTCCTTGTCCTGTTCGGGAAATCTATGGCGAGTAAAGGTATCTAAGGTTGAGGCATCGTAACCGAAGAATATCTGTGAATGATCACCCACGGTGGTGAAAGTTTCTCCCTCAGCTTTGAGCGTGATGTTGATGGGATCACCATATTTGGGGTTCTTGACATTCGACCAACGCACTTTGGTTTCGGTATTCTTGATGTAATCCTCATTGCAACCGGCAAAGAGCGCGCTGCCCAACGTCAAAACCAAAGTGCCAATGTAGGCAGGGAAAGAATTTTTCTGATCATGATGGATTTTGTGTGGGAGTTATCAAAGAGTACTGAAGATTGTATCTGTAATATTGGGTTTGGTTGCTTCGAGTGGGTACTTTATTAAAAACGGGACCATCATGGGTGTTGAAGACGCGACAATAATAATAACCATTCTTATTTCCATACCAACCCCAATTGCAGTGGAGTAGATTGAACTCTTTGCCCTCGGGAGAAATTCCGTTGATAAAACCATCGTAGATCCATGCGTGTCTATGAGAGTATTTGTTGAAGAATATCCATGTTTTCCCTTTCTCGCCATCGCCTCTGCCTAATACCAAATTTCCGCTTCTGATGTTGACGAAAATGTTGTGTTCGTTGTAATCTTGTACCGGGGTTGCGTGGAACCAATTACTTCCGTTTACAAAGTCTATAGCGTCATCTACGGATGCGCCTGTCTGGCTTTCGTATTCTGCTTTGAAGGCGAGCCCCAAATAGTTCATTAAACTGGCGACTTCCTCGGCAGTATCTCTATAAGTGTATCTATCGAGGATTTTCCCATTGTTGTTTTCGCAATCACTGATTATTCTGTCCCAATTGTAAGTCCAATGTACCCAAGTTCCGTAACTGTTCCAAGAACGTTCTTTGGGGACTTTGTAAAAAGAACAAATTTGTGCAAAGGCTGTAATGACGCAGCCTGTGTATGCATGTGACATTTTCTTGTATCCCGGGCAGAATATATTATATGGATATCCTTGTCCCCAATTCACTTTGAGAAGAGGGTAGGCTATTTCGGATATTTGCCATCCCCCGTATTTGAATGAACGAACATTTTTAGAGTTTTCGTTGTTGTCATGAGTGTTTTCTATTTCGTGTTTTACCGCGTAATCAAGAAAAGAGAGAAATCCCGGATTTTCTTCTTGGGCGAGATCTCCCGCTTTATAGTTGCCTTTGTCGATCAAAGCGAGAACGGGAGAGGTACGTTTGTCTGCGGCAACGACGGCGAAGCCTTGATTGTCGGCGAAGTTGACGAAGTAGAGGAGCGTGTCGATGGATAGGGAATCGACCGCGGCGCGTGTGGCAAATTGGCGACTGCGCAGGGTTTCTACATTGGCAATGGTGGGACGTGTTGCGCTGCGCGTCTTTTTTCCCATGGCGGCAAGGAAATCTGCGACTTCGTTCTGTGCTTCTTGGGGAGTGCGAGTTGGAGAATTGTACTGAACTTCAGGTTGCTTAGCCTGATGTGGTGGTGCATCACTTTGCTCTGTGCAGCTTACGACAAAGAGCAAACCGAGAAGGAAAAGAATAGGTTTGTTCATGATGTTGTTGTATAAAGGTGATTTGCTGCAAATTTAATCTTTTATTCGAATGCCGCAATACGAGGCTTGTTTTTTAACAAAGTTCCCCGACCGTGCGAGACGATCGGGGAACCGGAGTATGAAGAAACGATAGGAATCAGAAGCGGAATTCGGCGCTGATGCCGAAGACTTGGTTGGTGCGGGTGAAGAGATCGGCACCTTGGGGATTGAGGCGGGCATTTTGTACCAAAGTGCCCACTTCTTGAGCCGATTTTTGGAGGATGGCAGCTTGCTCGTTGGGATCCTGTGTGGCGAGCAGACCATTGCCGATGGCAGCAATCTTGGTGGCGGTGGCGAGGGTCTGGTGGTAGTCGGCGGAGTTCTTGAGGTAGTTCTCGTAGAAGGTGCGGAAGTAGGCCGCGTTGAGCTTGACGTGGTCGTTGAGACGGAAGCCGACACCGACACCGACGCTGTAGGAGTTGACGTTGAAGGAAACGTCGTTCATCATGCGGTCGTTGTTGGGATAGAGGGTGCGCTGCATACCGGCACTGATTTCCCACTGACGAGTGAGGTCGTATTCTGCACCGGCGAGGAACTCTTGCGTGCCACGATCGAGGAGGTCGTTCTTGTAGGCGTTCTTCACACCGGACTTGGCCTGCTTGTCGAAATAGTAGTGGTAGCCGAGGTTGAGGCGAAGACTTTCGACGGGGCGGACGCGAAGACCGACGGTGAGGAGGGCGGGGATGTCGCTGCGCACCTCGGTCTTGTCGGCGAAGGCGGCAAACTGATCGCCGGCGGCTGCGGTGGTGGCGCTGTTCTTCGACTCGTTGGCGAAGGCGATGCGGGTGCGGAACTCATATTTGGCGGCCACATCGACATAGCGGCTGTGGAAGTGCGCACCGAAGATGGGGGCGAGGCCGACTGCGCGCTGGTGCACGTCGATGCTCACGTCTTGTGTGGCTTGGGCGAGGGCGCCGGTGGTGTAGGCGAGTTGGCGGTAGTTGTTGAGGCTTTCGGCATAGCCTTGTGCGAGTTTGCCTTGTTCTTTGGCTTCCAGACTCTTGGTTTGTGCCAAAGCGATGTTGCCGGCTTCGCTGGCGGCTTGGGCTTCGGCGGCAGCGGTCTGCGCGTTCCTTTGTGCGACGAGAGCGAGACGACCGTTGGCTTCGGCGAGTCCCTTGCTGTCGGCGCTCAATTTGCCGAAGTATTCGGGGGCGGCTACCATTTTGTTGCCGCCGCGATCGCCACCGTTTACCTGGATGTTGCGGAGATAACCGTCATAGTGAGCGGAAGAGAGTACGCCGCGCACACCACCATAGACGGAGAAGTGTTCGCCGATGCGGTAACCGGCACCGAGGGTAAGGCCGTAGAAGTATTGGCGGCCGTGCATGTAGGCGTCGACGTCGTAGCGGTCGAAACCGAGGGCGCGATTGGCGTTGCCGAGCGCACCGAGGAGGGCGACTTTGCTTTCGAAGCTGCCGAGACCGTGCTCGTAAGTGGCTTTACCACCACCGCCGACGAGAGCGAGGTTGAGCTGAAGGCTGAGGGGACCGTTGACCCAAGCGGCTTGGAGCGAGGGAATGACGGGCGCTTTGGCTTCGGCCTTGAAGAGCTTGTCGCTTGAAGAATTGTTGTCGATGCCGTATTTGAAGGCATGGAAGGCGGATTGAATCTCGCGAGTCTGATAGGCGGACTGGAGGTTCACACCGAGGTGGAAGCCCGGCGAGAGGAAGTTGACACCGGCGGGGTTGGAGTAGACGCCGTTCAGCGTGATATTGGCGTCCTGAGCGGGATTGCGCAGGAAGGTGACGCTTTGGTTGGTGTTGGTGAGATAGCCACCGGCCATCATGCTCAGGGTGCTGCCGAACAGCACGGCCGACAAGACAATTTTCTTCATGTGTAGTGGAAAAATGTTGTGGTTGGTTTGGATTGCGAGCGCAAAGTTACGACGACTATGCACACAAACAAGAAAACTGTGCGAAGAATGGGGCGTTTTTTCGCTTATTCCGACAGATTGTCAGGTGAAGATAACGATTTTGCAGTGAAATAGGTGGAGGAATTGGGCTTAAGGGTCAAATATACTCCTGAAATAGGCTTTAACCTCCTGAAGTTCATACCTTTGTATCATATTATAAGGTTATGATGCATTTAACTCGAAAAAAAATGCCCCAAATGTGGCTCTTTCCGGATGATTCGCAAAGGGCATCACAATGGTTCTTCTTACTGGTATTGTAAGACTTGTAATCGCTATTCCAGCGGTCGTAAAAAGCCTTCCCAAGAGGCTATATTCAATCGCTACAGTCAAGGTACATTTACGATCAAGGAACTCTCGCAAGAGTTTAATATTTCTGCTTCCACAGTCAAGCGCATACTCCGGAATTATACGGTAACAAAGGTAGCACACACACCCGGAAAAGTGGTGGTACAAATGGATACAACCTATTGGGGACGCAACTTTGGCCTTGTCCTTTTTATGGATGCTGCAACTCACCATATCCTCCACCATTTCTTCATTCGAGGAAAAGAACGAATCGAGGATTACAAGCAGGGATTAGCCTATCTCGAGCACTTAGGATGGGAGGTGGCAGGAGTCGTTGCCGATGGCCTTAGCGGGCTAAAAAACAGCCTTATACAAACTCCTTATCAGTATTGTCAATTTCATCAAGCTCAACGCATTCGCCAACTTCTAACTTTGAAACCTCGTATGCTCGCTGCCCAAGAATTACAGCGAATCGTCTCACGATTAACGCAGAGCAACCGCTCTGAGTTTGCCCATCTTTTGGAAGATTGGAGGGAGCGATGGGACGATTTCTTGAAGGAAAAGACCTATGAGGAGAATGGAGTAAATTTTCATTACACTCACCGCAAACTTAGAGCGGCTTATCGCAGTTTAAAAGAACATTTGGATCAACTCTTCACTTACCAAGATTTTCCAATGGGCGTGATGCCAAACACAAATAACGCTGTCGAGTCGTTCAATAGTTGGTTGAAGCGAAAACTGCAATTGCACCCGGGACTTTCACCCGCTCGTCGAGAAAATCTAATTTCAAATCTTATAATGGCTTATAATCCTAGATCTAGAAAGGGGACTTGAACCCTTGTAGGAGTATTTTTGACCCTTAGATGAACTTCAGGAGGTTAAAAGCCTATTTCAGGAGTATATTTGACCCTTAAGCCAGGAATTGTGCATTTCTGCACATCTTGAGAGATAGTGAGTAATTTATAAGTGGCCTTTCAACTCGAAATAGCCTTTGTCGGCGATATCGTAGACTTCGAGTCGACGACGACGGGCTTCGCGTGTGAATTGTTCGCGATAGTAGGGGCTGAGATCGGCCGAGAGTACGAGGGTGTGCGGATGATAGAAACGCAGCACGTGGGCGAGGGGACGGTGCACTTCGTGCGTGACGAGGAGGTAGTCGACGCGGAGGGGCTTTTCCGGGAAGGCATAGGAAAGTGGATGGTTGACAACGGCGATGTGTGCGCCGCAGTAGAGGATAACGCCGGGAGCGAAGGCCGAAAGTGCGGTGTGTCGTGTGAGGGTATCGCAACCTTCGATATGGCGCAGCGGCGCGAGGGGAAGAAAGATGGGAGATGTGTTGTAGGTTTCCAATGGTGGAGGGCTGTGGTGCGCAGCGCGGTACGGGCGCGGAGGGTATCGGTGCAGAGCACGTAGGAGCGGCCGTCGCGACAAAATAAATGCACAGCGGTGCAAGGATAGGTGTGGTAGATGAGGAGTCGGTCGGCGTGTTGCCGCTGTCGATAGTCGTCGGCGAGTACGGAAAGGCCGAGAAAAAGGAGGGGAAGGAAGAGGAGAGTGAGGCGTTGTGAGGGGTGGAGTTGCTTGCGGTGGTAGACCCTATAGAGTGCGGCGCCGAGCAGCAGATAAGCGGCGGCGGTGGTGAGCAAGGAGGGATGAAGGGAGAACGGGGCGAAGAATCCTTGCGAAAAATAGGCAAGAATCTGTTCGAGCAGGGAGAGTGTGCCCGTGAGGAAGGCGGCGAGAAGAGCACGGAGGGGAATGAGGAGCAGAAAGAGGAGACTTCCCCCGAGAAGGAGGTAGGCGATGGGAATGACGAAGAGGGAGGAGAGCAAACCAGCCCACGGAAAGCGTGCAAAGGTGTAAGCAACGAGGGGAGCCGTGGCAAGTTGTGCGGAAAAGGAGACGACGAGGAGATTCCAAACGGCTTGAAGCCCCTGTTTGAACAAGCGCATGCCGCGAGAGTCGGGTGAGCGTTGCGCAAGTTCGGCGCCGCGTGGAGTGAGGATTTCAAGCGCTGACGGCAAAGGGAGGAGGGGGGGCGATGAGGAGGATGCCGGAGACGGCAAGGCACGAGAGTTGAAACCCGAGATCGAAAAGCCATTGGGGAAAGAGGAGGAGAATGAAGAGCAGCGTGAGTTGCAGGCTGTGGAGGCCGTGCCCGTTGCGCGAAAAGAGGGAGAGAACGGCGGAGATGCTGAACATGAGCGCGGCACGGATGAGCGAAATAGGCAAACCGGCCACAAGGGCGAAGAGCCAAATGCCGACGAGGGAGAACAGGGTGGAGAGGACGTGCCATTTTCGGCCGGCGCGGCGAGCGGGGACGACGACCACGAGCGTGTAGAGGGAGTAAAGGATGGCAAGATGCAGACCGGAGAGCGCGAGGAGGTGGCCGGCGCCGCTTTGACTGAAGAGTTGGCGTGTGGAAGCGTCGACATCGGTGCGATCGCCGAGCGTCATGGCCGCAAGCAGGGCGGCGGTGTGCCGATCGAGGTGCGCTCGGTATTGAGAGATGAGATGAGCGCGAACAATGAGGAGACGTTCGCGCAGCGTGAGCGTGACGGGGAGCTGCGAGCGTTGCCAATCGCCGGCATAGCAGTGGGCGCTTCCACTGATGTCTTGTCGTCGCAGAGCAGCTGCACGATCGGGTTCACCGGGATTGCGTGCCGTACTCGGCGAAGTGATGCGGGTGTGCAGCAAAAGGTGGCTACCGACGTGAAGAGCCGTGTGCGGTGGAGCGAGCGGTGCGAGTTTTTGCGTCGTATCGGTCAACGAAAGGTCGATGAGGCGACCGGCCTGCGGATCGGGTGCAATGAGTCTGCATTTCACGCGCCACTGTCCGGGATAAAGTCGTGGCGCATCGGTCACCACCGCGTGATGCACCTGCGCTTGTCGTTCGTTGAGCGATGAAAGGCGCGCACGGTCGTGATGCAGGAGGGTGACGCCGAGCAAAAAGGCGGTGAGATAGAGTCCGATCGCTTGTAAAATCGGGTAGGAAAGGCATCGAAGAAAAAGGGAGGAGGCAGTGAACAGGCCGACGGCGAGCGTACCCAAGAAAAAGAAGAGGGAGGGTAGTGTGAGGTGGGGATAAAAGAAATCCCCCACTGCGATTCCTGCGGCGAGGGGCAGCAGGAGACGCAATAGGGGAGAGGAAGACGATGCAAAAGGAGCACTCATTGATCGTCATTTTTTACATAGCCGCGCCGCGTTTCGGGCAGTCCGTCCATGATGGTTTGGTAACTTTCCTCCAACAATCGTTTGACGTTTTCCGATCCTTGTGTAGTGGGATAGATCGGCGCATGGATGGTCAGCCGCAGCGGAGCATAGTGTGCGAAATGGAAATCGCGTGTGCGCGGCATGATGTCAAAACTACCGTCGATCGTGATCGGCACGACCGGAAGTTGCAGTTCATCGGCCAGTTGGAACGCGCCACGGCGGAAATGCCCATGTGGCCGGTGAAGGTGCGAGCGCCTTCGGGGAAGACGGCGAGCGAAGTGCCGCCGACCAAGCGTTGGCGAGCGGCTGCCATCGTTTCGGCAATGGCGCGACGACTCGACTTATCTACGAAAATGAATCCGGCTTTTTCACACGCATAACCCACGAAGGGAATTTTGCGCAACGAGGCTTTCATCATCCATTTGAACTCACGGCCGAGGAAGCCCGAAAGGAGAAAGATGTCGAACGCCCCTTGGTGATTGGCCACAAAGACGTAGCTCTGATGGCGTTGCAGGTGTTCGCGCCCTTCGACTTTCACGGGCAGAAAGAGCAAACGAATCGTGAGCCATCCCCATATTCGGCTGGGCGTGAAAGCAAACCAGCGCGACAAGCCCACGGCGCAACCTAAGGCGGTCACCACGGCGGTGAGGATGGTCAAGACGATGAAGATCGGAAAATAGAAGAAGAGTTGATAGAAGCGATAGAGGAATTGCATGACGAGTCAGGGTAAAGGCGAACAGCGCGTCGGTTGCAAAAAAGTGGCGATCGGTCAGTCGGTCGTTTAGTTACGGCCGTAGCGGCGAGGCATGTACGTGATGGGGCGGCCGCAGAAGTTCTCATTGGTGATGCTCCCCTTGTTGTAGACCAGTGCGCCGTTGACAAAGGTGCGCATCACTCGCCAGTTGAAGGTCTTCCCTTCGAGCGGATTCCAATTACACTTTGAGAAAATTAGGTTTGGGGTGAGCGTCCACGGACTGTGGGGCTTCACGAGCACGAGGTCGGCCATGTAGCCTTCGCGGAGGAAACCACGATTTTCGATGCCGAAAGTGCGTGCCGGATTGTGCGACATGAGTTCGACCGTACGTTCAATGCTCAAGACCCCTTCATCGACCAGTCCTAACATCGAAACGAGCGAGAACTGCACCATCGGCATACCGCTGGCAGCGCGAGCGGCGCCGCCTTCCTTGTCGGCGATTGTGTGCGGCGCGTGGTCGGTGCCGATGCAGCGAATGCGTCCGTCGGTGAGCGCGGCGCGCAAGGCATCGCGGTCGGCCGCCGTCTTGATCGAAGGGTTGCACTTGATGCGTGTGCCGAGTCGTTCGTAGTCGGCCTCGGTGAAGAGCAGATGCGGCAAACAGGCCTCGGCCGTGATGAGCGGATCGTTGGGAGTGAAGAGTTCGAGCTCGCAAGCCGTCGTGAGGTGCGCCACATGCAGGCGCGCTTGGGTGGCTTGGGCTAATTCGATGGCGTATTTCGTGCTCTTCAGGCAGGCTTCGGCCGAACGAATTTTGGCGTGATGTCGCACATGCGGATCCGCACCGTAGCGCGCTTGGTGCTCCTTCATCGCCTCCACGATCATCGGGGTGTCTTCGCAGTGCACCATGATCGGCAGTCGACTTTGTTCGAACACCGTGAAGAGCGCATGGGGGTCTTCTACTTGGAGCGAACCGGTGCTGCTGCCCATGAACAACTTCACACCGGCCACCAATCGCGGGTTGATTTGGCGCAAGCGTTGGGCGTTGTCGGCCGTGGCGCCGATAAAGAAACCGAAATTCACATGACACAAGTTTGGGCTCGTGCGATTTTCTCTAGCAGGGCTTCGGTCGTTACGGTGGCGGGGATGGTATTGGGCATGTCGAGCACGGTGGTCACACCGCCCGCAGCGGCGGCACGGCTTTCGCTGTCGAAATCCGCTTTGTGGGTCAATCCCGGATCGCGGAAATGCACGTGTTCGTCGATGACTCCCGGCAGAAGGTAACAACCGTCGGCGTCGATCACCGAATCGGTGGGCAATGCCGGGTCGACATCGCGACCGATGAGTATTTCCTCGATGCGATCGTCTTCAATGACGACACTTCCGACTTGACTGCTGCCTTCGTTGACGAGGATGGCGTTTTTAATGAGCGTTCTTCTATGCATAAATCCTGAGCATTCGGCGGTTGTGCGCACGCGGCGCGAAAGGTTAGGCGGTGCGGGGCTTGATTTTCCCGGTGAGCGCAGCCCAGCGCAGGCGAATCACGCCGAAAAGGGCTTCGCCGAAGATGCCACCACTCATTTTGCTGGTGCCCAGTTGGCGGTTGACAAAGACCACCGGCACTTCTTTGATGCGGAAACCGAGTTTGTAAGCCGTGAATTTCATCTCGATTTGGAACGCATAGCCTTTGAAGCGAATGGCGTCGAGATCGATGGTCTCGAGCACGCGGCGGCGGTAGCATTTGAAACCCGCCGTTGTGTCGTTGATGGGGAAGCCGGTGACGCAGCGCACATATTTTGAGGCGAAATAGCTCATCAGCACGCGTCCCATCGGCCAGTTCACCACATTGACGCCCGACACATAGCGGCTGCCGATCGCCACATCATAGCCTTCCTCGGCGCAGGCCTTGTAGAGGCGCGGCAGGTCTTTCGGGTCGTGGCTGAAATCGGCATCCATCTCGAACACATATTCATAGTGGTGTTCGAGCGCCCATTTGAAGCCCGCGATGTAGGCCGTACCCAAACCGAGTTTGCCTTGGCGTTCCACGAGGAAAACGCGGTCTTTGAACTCTTCGGCCATCAATCCTTTCACGATGTCGGCTGTGCCGTCGGGGCTGCCGTCGTCGATGATCAAAATGTCGAATGCGTGTTCTTGCAAACCTGTCACCGCGCGAATGATGGCTTCAATATTTTCCTTCTCGTTATAGGTAGGAATAATAACAATGCTGTCGTTTTGCTGCATAAGTCAAGAGAATGGTGTGATGCACACTGAGGATGGCGGAAGCGGAGCGAACACTATATAATATGGTGTAGGGAACTTTCCTTTCTCGAAACCGAGAAAAGCGCTGTTCCGCTCAAGGCGTTTGTCGCTTCTCGCATACAAAGGTAACAAATCTCAACAATCACACAAAGGCGCACCTCGTTTTTATCTCTTCTCCTTGTGTTTTCTTTTGCGCCGCCGAGTGAATGACGCCCATGAGAAAGAGCCACTTTCTTATCGGTGTTTGAAGTTTATTCGTATATTTGCCAAATCATTTTATAGAACAGAACTGTATTCAAACTTCAAAAACAATGGTACAAAACGTCGATAAGCAAGTGGCCGAATGGCATGAAAACAATGAGCCCGCCAAAATCATCGAGCTGCTCGAATCGCTCCCGCAAGCCGCCCTCAATCATGAGCGCATGGGCTGGTTGGCGCGAGCCTACAATAACTTAGCCTCCAACGAGGAGAATCCCGAACACTACGAAACGGCCATTCGTGTGCTCGAGAGCATACGCGACGAAGAGAGTGAGAAAGACGAACTCTGGAACCACCGCATGGGTTTTGCACTCTATCATCTCGACCGCGAAGGCGAAGCCGCCGAATACTTCCTTCGCACCCTCAACGGCAATCCCTACGATTCGTTGCGCGACGATACGAAAGAGTTGCTCGACGATTGCTACAAGTTCCTCGCCTACCCCCGCTACGCCAAAGGCTCGTTTGCCGAACGCGTCGAGAAAGCCTGGGCGGCCTTTGCCGAGCATGAAGTCGAATTGTGTCGCCTCGTCGATGAGGGCGCACCCGGCGAAGAAATCCAACAGCTGGCTTTCTCTTGTCTCGAACCGGCCTTTCCCGATCTCTCGTTCGAAATCGGCACACAAAACTACCACATCATCCTTTCGGCCGGCGGCACGTGGATACTCTATTTGCTGTTCCGCTATTTCCTGAGCCGCATGCCCGAATCGGTGCGCGAGCACTGGAAGTTCTCCATCGGTCGCAACGCCAACCCCGATCTCAGCATCGATTTCGGTGAAGGCCAGATTTCGGCCAAAGAAGTGCAGGTGCTCATCACCGAAGACGAAGGTGGAGAGAGCGTGAGTGTCGAAGTCTACCACCCCTTGTTGCACGCCGGCAAAAGCCCCGCTTGGTGGCGCGCCGAAGTGCTGGTGGATAATGCCGTGGGCGAACTGGTCAACACCGAGTTCATTTCGACAATCAACGCGCCGGAAGAAGCCCCGGCGGCCGAAACGACCATCAAACTCTCTGAGCTGCGTGAGGTGCTCGCCCAACGCTTCGGCGAGGATCCCCGATGGGAGAACATCGATGTTATTTTTGCAAGGCACGATGAACTATCGTTTCAAAGAACGAGACGACATCGAACCCGAAGATCTCCGTTTCGACATCATCAGCGGCACTACCTCGATGCCGCGCCTCGTGGGCGAATTTGCGCGCGGCGAATCGGGACTCGAAGACCTCCTCCACCGTTTCGGCTGCGTGGGCGGTTTCTTCGCCTTCGACGTGCCCGGCCTGAACGAAATGCCCGAAGCCGAGCGCGAGGCGGCTATCGATGAGGCCTGCACCGCCCTCGAAAACTACATCCGCACCCACGTCGAGGGCAACTGTGTCGATTTCATCGGCCGTGCCGTGGGACGCTTCCACGTCTATGTGGACTTCATCGCCTATGATCTCGAGGTCTGCAATGCCGCCTTCGATTTCTTCGAAAACTACGACACTACGTTTGCTGCCTTCCAAACCTATCGCCGCAATGTGGATTGGTACAACATGAAGAAGCAAAAGTAAAGGATTTCAGGCTCATCCGACATTGGGAGTGATGCGGCAATCGTGCAGTGCGTATAAGCTTAGATGAAAACACCTTTCATCTCTAACACCGTAGGCCACTCTCTTCGTCACCTTTAGCTTATCGACCGGAGTTCGGTCTAAGCCATTCTCCTTTTTCTTTCGATGATTTCGATATTAGGTGAGGGCTTTTGGGGAGAGAAACTATATGCGGCTATGGCTGCCATGAGATTCGCGGCAAATTTCCAAATGTCGGATGAACCACATTAATCGTCTTAGTACTCATCCCGAATTGGCGATGTCCCTGACAACATTAGATCTGTAGACGCTATAGCGCATTTAGATGCCCATGGAGGTAACTACCTTCACCCAACGCAGGGGCAGTTCGTAAGTAGGACTATTTTATAACATGTAATTATGGAGTATATAAGTCACATACAAGCTCTTATCGAAGAGCAAAAAGCCTTAGGGGCTGTAGAAGGAGAGGTGGTTTCGAGATATGGACATATACCTCAGTTAGCTCCAGAGGCATATAATATCTATACATTTGCACCCCTTACGGAAGAGCGACTTGCACTGGTGGAACAAAATATTGGAAGAGAAATCCCTTGCCAATATAGAACATTTCTCACCCATGTTAGTAATGGGATGCATATATTCCATCGCTGTCTTAGTCTCCTCGGACTCCAAGGAAGCATAAACAGGAAACTTGGCATTCAAGGGCCATTTGATTTGTCAATTCCAAATATCTACGAGCGTCCTTCTAATGCAGATAGCAATTGCTTCTTTTTTGGGGGGTATTCTTATGACGTGTCTCTTCTGTATATGAAGGACGACGTTAGTACAGTATATTATTGTGCCAGGCGAGATGCAACCCCAATAAAAGAATGGCCTAGTTTCTCTGATATGCTAATAGAGGAAATCCAACGGCTAAAATCTCTGCATAACGCAGACGGAATTCTTAAATCTACCCGTAGAAGTACTCTCCCTATCTCCGAAGATACTTAGCTTTGATTGTAAGTTCTGTAAAAGATTTTCTATCGCTTATATTCTGTGGACAACTCGGTTTCTTCGACGACTGCACGCTTCACAAGTGAGCACCGGTATGATAGTCTAGGCTTTGAGCTGGAGCGTCTCTTACCGGGAGGCGTTAGTCAGAGCTTTGCCTATGACAACATCGGACGTTTGGTCAACAGCAAGACCCGCCGCTCGGCGGAGCAACGACGCTCTCGCCACTACAACTGGGGCAGTGCCGATAGGCTTCTCTCTATAGAGGATGACCGCTACGGACTTACTCAGTATAGCTACAGCCCCTCGGGTGAGCTGACGATGGCAACTTATGCCGATGGCACGAAGGAGTATCGTCTCTCCGACAAGGTGGGCAATCTGTACATAAAAAATATACAGATATGGTTATAGGAAAACTCAATCATATAAAGGAGAGATTTAATGAAGGGGAAATATCTCAAGAGGAGGCTGCAATGCATGTAAAAGCTCTCCAAATGAGCCTTCGAGAAAAGATACGGAAAGGTAAGATTAAAACTAAAACATATAATGGCAGACTTGAATAAATACTGGGCGTTAAAACAGATAACAGAGAGATGTGCACCTGTCTCTATTCATGAGTGTGTTTTACATACAGCATTCTACGAAAAAGATCCTTGGAGCCTACGTCCAACTGATTATGGAGGTTGGACAGACGGAAAATGGGAACGAGTGGAACTCCCCGAAGAGTTTTGGTTGATTAGTCCTGACCGGAAGTATAAGTTTGATTTAAGAGAGTACTATGATGGGTTCGTTGTCTCTGAACGATTTCTTTCTCTTTTGCTCTCAATGGAGGTTCAACCTTTCGTTTACAAGGAGGTATTCATAGTAAACAAGAGGAAGCAGTCTATTATTGAGAGTAAATACTACTACATACAGTTCTACCTCAAGACAAACGACCTTATTGACAAAGAAAAGTCTGTACTACAGCTAGAGAAGACTGGGTGGGTAAAGCGTATAGAACGTCTCTGCATTAGAGAAGATGTCACTTGGGAAGCCTTTGTCATATCACCTAGTCCTATATCAACCACTTTGTTTGTTTCTGAGGAATTTCGTCAAAGATGCAAGGGAATGAAACTCATAGGAATAAAATTCTCTCCTTCAGAAGAGGCTGGACTGAATAGGTTTAGTTTTGAATAGATTTGTGTCCTCTCTTAGAAGTCATCATAGTCTATACGAACCTCTCCTCACGTTCGCTTATGCCCCGTGGTTGCAGTACCCCTGATCGAGGCTATTTTGATAGTGTAAGCACTCAGTTAGAACTGAGTGTAGTAAGCCTGTTTTCAGGTGGCAGGGAAAAGGAGCACCTCCCCAACAAGGTGGTAAGGTATACAGCATCGTCTGCGACCAACTCGGTACGCCCACAGAGGCGTATGACGAGGAGGGCAAGGAGACCCAAAGATGGCTCATCATCTGATCCCTGAAAGAATATTGGAATGCATGTAAAAGCTCTCCAAAGGAGCCTTCGAAAAAAGATACGGAAAGGTAAGATTAAAACTAAAACATATAATGGAAGACTTGAGTAAATATTGGTTCTTACAAAATAGAAAAGAGAAGGGGGCTCCAGTTGGTCTCTCAGAATGCAGTATACGAACCGAATTCAATGAAAGAAATCCTCATGCTCTACGGCCATCTGATTATGATGAATGGACAAGTTCAGGCTGGAAAAAGGTAGAATTACCAGAAGAATTATGGCTGATTAGCCCTGATAGGAAATATTTATTTGATATTCGTTGGTTCCACTATGGTTTTGTTGTATCAGAACGCTTTCTAGAGCTTTTGCTATCAGATTCAACTCAACCTTTCGTTTATAGAGAGATCTTTATTAGAAATAGGAAGAGAATCATAACAGAAGGGAAGTACTATTATTTGAGATTTTATTCAGATACAAGTAATCTTATTGATAAAGACAGGTCTCAATTATCGTATAACAAAAAACATGGTTATATCAGTGCAATCAAGCATCTCTCTATTGTGGAGGATGTTCCTTGGAATGTATTTATGATAAGCGATGCCGTACTTTTGGACAAGTTATTTATTTCTGAATCATTTAGGCAGAAATGTCTCGATCTAAAGTTAATAGGATCAGACATCCTTCCTGCCCAAGAGGCTGGTCTTGCACAATTCTTTTAGTTAGAATATTGATTACGACTTGATTTTTGGACTCATCTACCTGTTCCTAAGGACTTACTAGCATAATTTCTCTCCTACTCGTGCTCCTATGCCTCGTCGTCGCAGTACCCCCGATCGAGGCTATTTGATAGTGTAAGCACTTTGTTGGATGCTGAATGTAGTAAGTCAGTTTTCTGTTAGTACGTAAGTTGCGTAAGAAGGGACTTAGCCTACCACATAACCGAGAAAGAGATAAAATATCAAGTAGGATACAAGGGAAAGAAACCCTAAATAAAAAAGTCATGAAGGAGCATATTGAGATATCATTTCCTAGTGGTAATCAACAAGGCCAATGTAAATATCAAGCCAATTCTTAATGAGTATAGAGGAATACTTGTGATAGACGAGATAATTTCACCATACCTGGCAAATAGTTAGATGAATGGAAGCATTTGGATATAGTAACAATGGACGAAAACTCCTAACTCTGAGGGAGGTTACACTCCATTTATCAAAAATGGAGCTAGATAGACTAATCGAGTTTCTTAAGATTGTTCGCTCCAGACATCAAGAAATTGCATTAGAGATCGGAGAGCAGGAAGAAGAGATAAATCCTGATGAACCACTAGGTTTTACTCACCTGTAAGACTGGATGAAAACAAACAAGGAGGATGTCGATTTAGTGATAAGCACTCATTTGTACTAATTTTGGAGCAACATGACAAAGTACCTTTGATGATAATCTCGGAATCAAAGAAGTAAGATGTTTTGCTTGGTAATCGAAATCCTATTTTTAGCCCATTATGAACAAGGTAGATACTGAGAGATTGAAACATTTGATGGAAAGGATGAATGACTTCTTTCATCAACCATTAAATTTTGAAAAGAAAGAGGAGGTGATGAGTTTTGCGATGGAAATATATCCTGAGATTCAATATTTCTATTACGATCTAATCCCAAGATTATTGGATTCTGAACTTTCGGAAGATGTACACAAAAGAGTTGTTGAGTAAATGAATACAAAAACATAAGTAGGCATAAAGTAGCGGAAACAAATCCCAAAGCTATGACAGCCTCGGCTTCGAGCCGGAACGCATGCTCCCCGGCGGTATCTCGCCTTCTTTTTAGAACCCCATCACTCCAAATGTCGGATGACCCCGAGCAGCTCGCACTACTTGAACGAGTTTTTGAAGTTTATTCGTACATTTGCCAAATCATTTATAGAACAGAACTGTATTCAAACACCCAAAAACAATGGTTCAAAACATCGATAAGCAAGTGGCCGAATGGCATGAAAACAATGAGCCGGCCAAAATCATCGAGTTGCTCGAATCTCTCCCGCAATCTGCGCTCACTCACGAGCGCATGGGCTGGTTGGCGCGAGCCTACAACAACTTAGCCTCCAACGAGGAGAATCCCGAACACTACGAAACGGCCATTCGTGTGCTCGAGAGCATACGCGATGAGGAGAGTGAGAAAGACGAACTCTGGAACCACCGCATGGGTTTTGCGCTCTATCATCTCGACCGCGAAGGCGAAGCCGCCGAATACTTCCTTCGCACCCTCAACGGCAATCCCTACGATTCGTTGCGCGACGATACGAAAGAGATGCTCGACGATTGCTACAAGTTCCTCTCCAACCCCCGCTACGCCAAAGGCTACTTTGCCGAACGCGTCGAGAAAGCCTGGGCGGCCTTGCCGAGCATGAAGCCGAATTGCGTCGCCTCATCGATGAGGGCGCACCCGGCGAAGAAATCCAACAGCTGGCTTTCTCTTGCCTCGAACCGGCCTTCCCCGATCTCTCGTTCGAAATCGGCACACAAAACTACCACATCGTCCTTTCGGCCGTCGGCATGTGGATACTCTATTTTCTGTTCCGCTATTTCCTGAGCCGCATGCCCGAATCGGTGCGTGCGCACTGGAAATTCTCCATCGGTCGCAACCCCAACCCCAATCTCAGCATCGATTTCGGCGAAGGCAAGATTTCTGCCAAAGAAGTGCAGGTGCTCATCACCGAAGACGAAGGTGGAGAGAGTGTGAGCGTCGAAGTCTACCACCCCCTTGTTGCACGCCGGCCAAAGCCCCGCTTGGTGGCGCGCCGAAGTGCTGGTGGACAATGCCGTGGGCGAACTGGTCAGCACCGAGTTCGTTCCGACGATCAACGCGCCGGAAGAAGCGCCGGTGGCCGAAACGACCATCAAACTCTCCGAGCTGCGTGAGGTGCTCGCCCAACGCTTCGGCGAGGATCCCCGATGGGAGAACATCGATGTCATTTTGCAAGGCACCATGAACTACGGTGCCAAAGAACCCGAGAACATCGAGCCCGAAGATCTCCGTTTCGACATCATCAGCGGCACCACCTCGATACCGCGTCTCGTGGGCGAATTTGCGCGCGATGAATTGGGTCTCCAAGACCTCCTCCACCGTTTCGGCTGTGTGGGCGGTTTCTTTGCCTTCGACGTGCCCGGCCTGAACGAAATGCCCGAAGCTGAGCGCGAGGCGGCTATCGATGAGGCTTGCACCGCCCTCGAAATCACATCCGCACCCACGTCGAGGGCAACTGTGTCGATTTCATCGGCCGTGCCGTGGGACGCTTCCACGTCTATGTGGACTTCATCGCCTACGATAACCCTGAGGTCTGCAATGCCGCCTTCGCATTCTTCGAAAACTACGACACTACGTTTGCTGCCTTCCAAACCTATCGCCGCGATGTGACTTGGTACAACATGAAGAAGCAAAAGTAAAGAACCACATTCGCAGAAAAGCGAGTATTCGTACCGATTTGGGGCGATGTTGTGCTTGCTTTTCGAGCGCAAGGTCGCTTGATGCCCGGGCAAAGCCTATCATTGAAGGCCGGCTCCGGCACCTTCTCCTCCCGATATTCCGCCCCGTTGGTGTAATGTCGGGATTTTTCAGTATGTCAAAGAGCGTGTGCGCTGATTGTGAGGACGACAGTTCGTCCGTTTTGCGCTATATGGACGCCGCAGGGCGGCGGGAAAAGGGAAAGTTGTGTTTGTTCAAGCGCAAAGATAAATCTTTTGTTTCGAATAGAAGAAGTTTTTGCGAAACAATTTTCAGATTTTCTTCGCGCTGTGGTGATGATTGATAAAAACAAGTGGACTTTCTTTCGAATGCTCTCTTGTTTTTTGTCTTTCTCGGCTTCTTTTGTTGGAAAGCCGCGCGCCTTTTTCTTCTCGCTCCGTCGGTGGTTGCCCCTCGCGTGTGTAGGTACGCCTAAAGCGGACACGCGCCTGCGCATCGCGCACTCACCGCAGTTCGCATTTCTTGCCTTCACCCTTCACCTTCACCCGCAATGCGTTGAAAATGGGAAAGATACGAGTGAACTTTCGGGTGATTTTAACACTTCACCGGTGAAGGAAATACGCCCTTGCCTTCACCTGTAAAGTTTTGTCCGTCAGTGTTTTGTGCCTTTTGGGTGAAGAGGTGAAGGCAAAAAACGAAAAACGGCGGACGCGCGCCTACGCGTGCGCGTTGGCCGGCGCAGGGCTCACGATTGGGGTGGGGAGCGCGGTGAGCTGTGGCGCGGCAGAGAAAGACCAATGAGTGGGCAACACCGGCGCGTCTTTTTGCCCTTGGTTTGGGGGGCGGCGTGGCGTTTCGGTCATCGATAACTCTTTTTAGACGCCACCGCGTGTGGAAAATTTGTATTTTTGCCGTGGGGCGTAGGGACTTAGGGCGCGTGGTTCGCCATTTTGCCCGACCCACCGTTGCCCCCGGCACATCAAAACAAAACAAGACACATGAAAAAAAACACCCGTTCCATTCACTGCGCCTATCCGCGCCGCGATGCTTACGACGCCTTGAGTATGCCCGTCTATGAAAGTGTGGCGTATGAATTCGAAGATGCGGCGACCATGGCCGATGTCTTTTGCGAACGCATCACGGCACCCGACTATTCGCGCGTGGCCAATCCCACCGTCACCCACTTCGAAGACCGCGTGGCCGCTATCACCGGGGCACGCCGCGTCGTTGCCTTCAATTCGGGCATGGCGGCCATCAGCTCCGCCCTCCTTTCGCTCACTGCGGCCGGCTCCAATGTGGTCACCTCGCGCCACCTTTTCGGCAATACCTATGCGCTGCTCACCGAAACCCTGGCGCGCTTTGGGGTCGAAGTGCGATTTTGCGACCTCACGCGTCCCGAACAACTCGAAACGGTCCTCGATGAGCACACGGCCTGTCTCTTCTTCGAAATCCTCACCAATCCGCAGTTGGAAGTGGCAGACGTGTGTGCATTGGCCGCGGTGGCGCACCGTCGCGGGGGTGCCGTTGGTGGCCGACACGACGATGATCCCTTTCACGGAGTTCGACGGGCAGGCACTGGGCATCGATGTGGAAGTGGTGTCGAGCACCAAATATGTGAGCGGGGGCGCCACCTCGTTGGGCGGCGTAGTCATCGACTACGGGCATTTTCCGCGATTCACCGAGCGCATCACCCACGAAGCGCTTTTCAATTTGGGAGCCTACATGACACCGCAGGTGGCTCACCTGCAAACCCTCGGACTCGAAACACTGGAAGTCCGCTATCGTCGGCAAGCCGACACTGCCTTGGCTTTGGCACAGTGGTTTGCGGAGCGTTCGGAGGTGGAGCGCGTCACTTATGTCGGTTTGCCCTCGCATCCAGCCCATGCCCTCTTTGCTCGGCAATACGGCGGGACGTTCGGCGCGATGCTCACCCTCGATTTTTGCCGATCGCGCCACGGCCTTTCGCTTCCTCGACGCCCCTGCGCTTGGTGCATCGCGCTACCAATCTCTTCGACAATCGCACCTTGGCCATCCATCCGGCGAGCACCATCTTCGGTCTCTTCACCCCCGAGCAGCGCGCCGCCATGCAGGTGCGCGAAACGACCGTGCGCCTTAGCATCGGTTTGGAAGATGTCGACGATCTGCGCGAGGATTTCGCCCAAGCGCTTGCGGCAGCCGTGTCGGTTGCGGATCAAGCCTGATCGACCGGTTCCGCTCCTTGCTTTTTTTAATGGACTCCTAACGATTTTTTCCTACCATGTCTTCCTATCATTTCGACACGCACATTGACCGTACCGGTACGGGCGCGCTCAAAATCGACGCTCTCGGCCCGCGCTGGGGACGCACCGACTTGCTCCCGCTTTGGGTGGCCGATATGGATTTTCCCACCCCCGATTTCATTCTCGATGCCCTGCGCGATCGTTTGGCGCATCCCATTTTGGGCTACACGGCCGAACCGGCCGACTACCGCCCCGCCATTGTCGACTGGATGGCCGGGCACCACGGTTGGCGCATTGCGCCGGAGTGGATCAGTTTCGTGCCCGGTGTGGTGAAAGGCATTGCTTTTGTGCTGGATGCCTTCACGCAGCCCGGCGATAAAATCCTCATCCAACCGCCGGTCTATCACTTGTTTCGCCTGACGATCGAGCGCACCGGCCGAACGGTGGTGGACAACCCGCTGCGCATGCGCGAGGACGGGCAGTATGAAATGGACTTTGACCAACTGGCTGCGGTGGCCGAGGGGTGTAAGGTGCTGGTCTTGTGCAACCCTCACAACCCGGGAGGACGCTGTTGGGATCGGGCAACGCTCGCCCGTTTGGCCGAGTTCTGTGCGGAGCGCAAGATTTTGGTGGTGAGCGATGAGATTCACGCCGATATGGCCTTGTTCGGCGCACGGCATTGTCCCTTTGCCGATGTTTCTGCCTGTGCGGCGGCCAACAGTATCACGCTCGGAGCGCCGACGAAGACGTTCAACCTCGCCGGGGTGGTGAGTTCCTATGCCATTGTGCCCGACGACGGGTTGCGCCAACGGTTTTTTTCGACTGGTTGCAGGCGCGTGAGTTGAACGAGCCCACCGTTTTTCGCACCGATAGCCACGGTGGCGGCTTTTCGTCACGGCGAAAAGTGGCGCCGCGAGATGTTGGCTTATGTGGAAGACAACATTCGTTTCGTCGAGGCCTACTGTCGTGAGCATCTCCCGGCGGTGCGCCCCATTCGCCCCGAAGCCAGTTTCTTGGTGTGGCTCGATTGTCGCGAATTGGGCTTGGCACACGACGACTTGCTCGATTTGTTTGTGGACAAGGCGCGCCTTGCGCTCAACGACGGCGAGATGTTCGGCACGGGCGGTGCCGGTTTCATGCGGCTGAACGTCGGCACGCCTCGTGCTGTGCTGGAACAGGCGATGCAGCGATTGGCAGCAGCCGTCGCGCAACTTTGACTTTCGCCTTCAGGCAAAACGCCCCGAGCAACTGAACAGCTGCTCGGGGCGTATTTTTGGGGGAAGAGAAAGGGGAGTCGTCAGAACGAGATGTCCAGACCGGCGTCGACGACATTGTAGTCCTTCCGCATTTTGACGATCGGGGCGGTGTCGTAGATCAGGCGATAGGTGCCTTTGATGCCAATGGTGGGCGTGATGTTATACTTGAGATCGACGGCGGCGCCGAAGCGGGCTTTCTTCAAGTAGGTGTCGGGCGTGGCTTGGTGTATGGCCGTGGTGGTGAGTTCCCATTGGTCGCCGATCTTGTTTCGCATACTGAGCGAAAGATGACTCTTGATGCGGTGGCTGAGGACGTAGCGTTTGGCATCGGGAGCCGTTTCGGGCTGCTCCCACTCTTCGTGTTCGTAGAATAAACCGGCGGTGGTCCAAAGGAGGGTGGAGCGGGTGTTGACCAATCGGTAGCGCGACTGAAGTCCCGAAGAGAACTTGAACGCCATGCCTCTGCTGGCTGCCCACTGCGATTCGGCGTAAGGATAGATTTCAAAGGAGCGATCCAGTAAATAGCGAAATTCGCCGTGTAGATAGCCTCCGCTCAGGGTCACATTCTTGCCGTAAGAGGAAAGCTCGAACTTATTGAGGATGTAGACCACGCGGTTGCGGTGGATGAGGATGTTGAGGTTTGCACTGTTCTTGAACGTGAGCACATTTTCCTTCTCGGTTTGGAAGTTGAGCGAGGGGGTAATCATGCCTTGTAGGGTCTTCGTGCTGTCGAGCCTCATCGTCATGTTTCCGAAAAAATCATCTGGGCATAGAGCGTTGTAGGAGCCAGTAAGAGCAGGAAGAGGTAGAGTAGTCGTTTCATTGATTCTGTTTAGTTCTTGATGGGTTGTTTCCGGTGCAAAAATAAGCACTTTAAGATGAATTTTGTCGTCGGCGCTTGAAAAAAGTTGTGTTTATATTTGGTTTATGTCGTAAACTTAATTACATTTGCACTCAGAAAGTGGGAAAGTTCGCGATAATCCCGTTTTTCTATGTCTACATAGTTTATATTGTAAACCATTTGTCGATTCGTTCTTCGCAACATCAAACAAGTGCAAGACGCGAGTCGGCGAAACGTAATCACATTCCATCATGAAAAATGAACAACCCATGACTGGGCGGGAGAGTTTGGAACTCATCTCTGCCATGATTGTCGACACGCGTCGGCGCTATCACTTTGAGGATGGCCGCCTCCATCTGTTTTGGGGCTACCTCGACATTGCCGTTGCCCTGCTGGTGTGGGGCGTGGCCTATTTCACACAAAGCGTTTGGGCCAACTTGTTGTGGTGGCTCATCCCCGTGGTGGGCATCCCCGTGAGCCGCTTGCTCCCGCGGAAAAGCGGATCTAAAGGGTACGCGCTCAGCTATACCGACCGCATGATTTCGAGCATGTGGCGCTATGTGGGCTTCCTCTCCTTCGCCTTTGCGCTCATTTGTCTGTTTTTCTCCTTCGGAGGTCATCCGCAAGTGTGGATGCTGATGTTCTTTTACAGTTTCTTGGTGGTGGGTATGGGCACTGCCGTGGTCGGTTTGCTGCTCGATTACCGGTCGATGCTCTACGGCGGCGGCTTTTCCATTTTGGCCGGTGCCTTCGTCCTCACGGCGACTATCGCCGAGAGTCCGTTGCTCGAGGTGTGGGCGATGCCACTGTTCATTGCGAGCCATGCGGCGATGTTTGTGATTCCCGGTCATCTCATCTACGCCGACACGCGACGTCGTGCGCAAAACAAAACTGCCGGCGATGCCTAATCCACTGCCTGATCTCGATCCTTTGCTCCACTCTCGGTTGCGGCTGGCGGTGGTGTCGGTACTCATGAACGTGGAGGAGGCCGATTTCACCTTCCTCCGTGAGCGCACCGCCGCCACAGCGGGCAACCTGAGTGTGCAGCTCGACAAGTTGGCGACGGCCGGTTACATAGAGGTGCTCAAACTCCAATCGGCCAAACGCCCTCGCACCCTTTGTCGCATGACGCCCCGCGGCCGCGCGGCTTTCGAAGCTTATGTGGAGGCACTCCGTCAGTTTGTGCCTTTCGATTGAGAGGGCGCGGAGAGAACTACCCTTTGCCGACTGACGGCTCGAATGAAGCACCTGCCTTTGTGCACGCTTTCGGCGGAATGCCGACAGCAAAAAGAATGCGCGACGACTCAAGGAGAGCCGTCGCGCATGGTGCTTGAAATATTCGCTGTGTGCTGTCGAAAACTACCGCGTGCTGTTGTCGGAGAACAGACTTTATGCGTTGAGCGGGGAGCGTGGTCGCCTCCACATTCGTGTACTGACGTGAGCAGCGCGGTCGGCAACCTATGTGGGGAAGTGGAGTGGAAGAGAGTGTCGTTAGACGAAACGAATGTAGCCTTCTTTGCGCGGTGGGGTGTGCGAGGGGAAGTGTTCGGCGTGGCCGACCACACAAAGGCCGATGCCTTCGACGTCGGCGTCAATGCCCCATTGGGCGAGGAGGGCTTTCCCCTTCGGGGCGGTCGAACATCTCGTGGGCACGATGGATCCAGCACGCACCCCAACCGAGGGCGTGGGCGGCGTTGAGGAGATTGCCCATCACGAGCGAACCGTCGTAGAGATAGGTGGGTTGGGCGCGATCGGCCAGGACGATCATGACAACAGGGGCGCCGTAAAAGGGATCGCCGTCGCGACCGAGGATTTCGGCGTTGAGGCGCGAGAGTTCGTCGCGCACCGTGCGGTCGGTGACGACAACAATGAAGGGCGACTGGCGGCCGCGTCCCGTGGGCGCGTTGGCGCCGGCGTCGGCAATGCGTTGCAGATCGGCAACGGAGGGAAGGGAGTCGGGCGCAAAACGCTTGACGCTGCGCCGGGTGAGTAGCATGTCGAGAGCTTCCATGAGCGAAGAATGAGGGTTTTCTGTGTGCCGGCGCGAGCAGGGGAGGAGAGTTGGCGGGAGTGGAGTGCGCCCGCGTCGAGAAAACGGGGTGAAACAATGAACGAGGTGTGGCGCAAAACTACGATTTTTTGTGTGAACAGGCGCAATGGGCGCGCCGCATTTGCAAAAATAATTGTATCTTTGCTCCAAACCTACAACCAGTATGTCAGACTACATTGTTTCGGCCCGCAAATATCGTCCCACGAGTTTCGACTCGGTGGTGGGACAGAAGGCCCTGACCACTACACTCAAAAACGCCATTGCCGGCGGAAAATTGGCGCACGCCTATCTGTTTTGCGGCCCCCGTGGGGTGGGTAAAACAACTTCGGCGCGCATTTTTGCCAAGACGATCAACTGCCTTACGCCCACTTCGGCGGGCGAGGCTTGTGACAGCTGCGAAAGTTGTGTGGCGTTCAACGAAGGACGCTCGTACAACATTCATGAGTTGGACGCGGCGTCGAACAACTCGGTCGACGACATCCGCGAACTCATCGAACAGGTGCAGATTCCGCCGCAGGTGGGACGCTACAAGGTGTTCATCATCGACGAGGTGCACATGCTCTCGCAAGCGGCCTTCAACGCGTTTCTCAAAACACTCGAGGAGCCGCCGGCGCATGCCATCTTTATCTTGGCTACGACCGAGAAACACAAGATTCTGCCCACCATCCTGTCGCGTTGTCAGATCTATGACTTCAACCGCATGGAAGTGCCCGAAACGGTGGCGCATCTGAAACATGTGGCGGAGAGCGAGGGAATAAAATATGAAGAGGAGGCGCTCAATGTCATCGCGCGAAAAGCCGACGGCGGTATGCGCGATGCGCTTTCGATCTTCGATCAGGTGGCTTCGTTCACGAACGGAAATATTACCTACGCCCAGACGATTGAGAACCTCAATGTGCTGGACTATGATTACTATTTCGACGTGACCGACCGCATCTTGGCCGTCGACATTCCGCAGGTGATGCTCACGCTCGACGGGGTGCTGAGCAAAGGTTTCGAGGCGGGGCATTTCATCGGTGGTTTGGCAGGGCACTTCCGCGACCTGTTGGTGAGCCGTGACGCGCAAACGCTCCCTCTCCTCGAGGTAGCGGAGAGTGTAAGGGCGCGCTATGCCGAACAGGCGGCACGTTGTACACCGCGCTTCCTTTATGCCGCGCTGAAATTGTGCAACGATTGTGACATCAACTACCGCACCGCACCCAACAAGCGCTTGTTGGTGGAACTGACACTGATCCAAGTGGCACAACTCTTGCAACAAGAGGATGTGCCCCCTTCCGGGCGTCGCCCTACGCTGCGACTTCTCCCCATCTTTAAGCCGGCAGCGGTCCAGGTACCGACGGCCGGTGCGCCTCTTCAGAAAACGAGTGCGCCTCCCTCTGCGAATGCCGCGGCAGTTCACCCGGCAATGAATCCCCCGACGGCGCCGGCTCCTGCTGCGCCGCGACAAACACCCACGCCGCGCACGGCTCATCAGCAGTTGGCGACGACGAAACTCCAAACCATTTCGCTCACTCGACGACCACAGCCGACCGACGGCACGGAATTGCCCGCTGCTGCGCCGGAAACGGCCGGCGGACAGCCGACAACAGTGGCGCGCAACGAGCCTTTCAACGTAGAAGCGCTGGAATACCAGTGGATGCGCTTTGCCAACGAACTCCCCCCGGTGCAACTGGCCGATGCCGGTCGCTTGAAAATGATTCGGCCGCAGTTGGCAGACGGACAACGTGTGGTGGGTGTGGTGGAAAATGAGGCGGCCGCGGCGCATCTGAACAAAATATTGCCGGCGATGACGGCTTTCCTTCGTCGCGAACTGCGCAACGACAATGTGGTGGTGACTTTTGTGGTGAGTACGGCTACTCCCGAGAAGAAGCGCGTGTATTCGCCGCGCGATATTTCCGCCAGATGGTCGAAAACAACGAGGCGTTCCAGCGCTTGGCGGTGGAACTCCAACTCGAATTACATTGATCCACACGGATCATGCTCGATAGTTCATTCTAAAATATTCATTATATATTATCTCCTGACATGGCAGACAAAAAGAATCGCTATATCACCGTGGCTTACAAACTCTATTCGGACAACGAACAGGGTATCCACGAGATTTTTGAGGAAGCTCCCGAAGCACATCCTTTCCAATTCATCACCGGTCTTTCGGCCGCCCTCCCCGCTTTCGAAGCGCAGGTGGCTGATCTCAACGAAGGCGACAGTTTCGACTTCACGCTGAGCGTGGAAGAGGCTTTCGGCCCCTATGAGGAAGAACACGTGATCGAGGTACCGAAAGAGATGTTCCACGTGGACGGACGTTTCGACAAAACGCAAATTTATCCCGGCGCCATTTTGCCCCTCGTGAACGAGGAGGGAATGCGCTTCGAGGGATTGGTGCTCGATGTGAAGGAAAGCACCGTTAAACTCGATTTGAACCACCCCTTGGCCGGTCGCGACTTGCACTATGTGGGTAAGGTCGTGACAGCCCGCGACGCGACGCCCGAAGAAATTCAGGGTATGATCAACATGATGTCGGGCGAAGGTTGCGGTTGTGGTCACGACCACGGCGACGACCACGAATGCTGCGGCGGACACGGTCATCATCACCATGGCGACGACCACGAGTGCTGCGGCGGACATGGACACCATCACCACGACCACGATCATGGTCACGGCGAAGGCGGTTGCGCTTGCGGCGGTCGCTGAGGACTGCCTGTGAAAACAGCTCTTTTCGTGTAGATAGGCGGCGCACCGGCGATGAAAATATCGTGGTAAGCCCGAATCTGTTTTCGTCCAACTCTGCAGGAGTTGTCAAGCTGCGTTCAGCTGTTGGCAACGGCCTATAGAGAAAAGACGTCTAACTTGATCAACGAGAGGAGTCTGCGCAAAATAAATGAGAGCTTTCGCACCAAAAGGGCGAAGGCTCTCATCGTTTATGATCAGCAAAAAAGAAGTTTATGAATACGTTTGGTCATTATTTCCGACTGACGACCTTCGGCGAGAGCCACGGTGCAGCCGTGGGCGGCGTGATCGACGGTATGCCACCGGGAGTGAAGGTGGATGTGGACTACATTCAGCGCGAATTGGATCGTCGTCGACCCGGCCAGAGTCGGATCACTACCCCACGTAGCGAAGGCGACCGCGTAGAGTTGCTTTCGGGCGTGTTTGAAGGGCGCACAACGGGTTGTCCCATTGGATTTGTGGTGCGCAACGAGCAGCAACATTCCGCAGACTACGATAATTTGCGCGATGTGTTTCGCCCGTCGCATGCCGATTTCACCTATCAAGTGAAATATGGAGTGCGCGACCACCGCGGAGGTGGCCGAAGTTCGGCACGCGAAACCATTAGTCGCGTGGTGGGAGGCGCCTTTGCGAAACTCCTCTTGGCCGATTTGGGTGTGGACATCAAGGCTTGGACGCGACAAGTGGGGAATGTGGTGCTCGATCGAGATTATCACGAATTACGCCTCGATCAGATTGAAGCGAACGCCGTGCGCTGTCCCGATGTCGAAGTGGCGGCAGAGATGGAGCGTTTGATTTTAGCCGTACGTGCCGACGGCGACACCATCGGCGGAGTGGTGGAATGCGTGGTGCGCGGTTGTCCGCCGGGGTGGGGCGCGCCCGTCTTCGACAAACTCCACGCGCAGTTGGGCGCGGCGATGTTGGGCATCAATGCGGCCAAGGGCTTCGAATATGGAGCAGGATTTGCCGGTTGCGCCCTGAGAGGATCGCAACTTAACGATATATTTGTTCCCGGATTCGCCACGGCGACCAACCACAGTGGCGGTATTCAAGGCGGCATCTCCAACGGCCAAGACATTGTTTTTCCGAGTGGCTTTCAAACCCGTGGCGACCCTCCTGCGCGACCAGCAAACGATAACCAAGACCGGCGAATCGACGGTGGTGCATGCCAAAGGCCGCCACGATCCTTGTGTGTTGCCGCGCGCCGTGCCGATTGTCGAGGCGATGGCTGCCATGGTATTGGCCGATGCCTATTTGCAGCAGCGCACTGTCGCATCGGAGATCGACTAACCGTTCTTGTGTAACTCAACAGACGGCGGATTTTGCAGCAAGCGCGCTTTGTTTGTCAGACGATTGCCACTTATTTCTCGATGGATTGCCCTCTTTTCTCGGCAGATCTCTGTATTGAGCGCGAATTATTGTCGTGAAATGAGGCAGCTCGGAGCATCTTGTACTGTTTTTCGGCCTTTTTTTGTGTTGTACGGCAACTTTTGAGTTAAAATAGGGCGCGAATGGAGGTTTTTATCGTCTTTTGCTTGCTGTATGTTGGCAAAAGGTCTATATTTGCACTATGTAGTTGTCGTGATGATAACGAGAAAATAGTTTAGTTAAGTCTAGTTTAGTTTTTGTGTTGGTTAATGGGGCACCGTAATGACGGATGTCCCATTAATTTTTTGTGTAGAACGCAGTAGACTCCGGGAAGTGCACGGTGGTTTCGCGTCATAGACTTAAAGCACTCGTTTGTACCCATTTCCTCGTTGCGTAGCCGTTTTTTCTTGTCCGGCCACGTTTCTCCCCGTCTTAGTAGAAAAAGTCCGCCACAAGCGGTAAATGGTCACTGATTCCACCATGATAGAAAGGACCGAGGTAACTGCGAAAAGGTTTTGTGAGCGTGCCGCGTCCCAAGGGCTCTAACAAAGGTGGGAAAGCGAGGAGGTAAACAGACCGAATGGACGTGTGGAAAGGCATTTCAGAGGAAAGTAGCGCCGGCGAAACGAGCATTTGATCGATCCGACTCCATTCACCGCGAAAATAATACGTGCCGGCGATATCTTCGTGCCCCTCAGCCGGCAGCGGTGTGGCATGTGGAGTGAGCGCAATAAAGGTGGGCGAAAGCACTTCGCGGATAGAACGATTTTGCGGTTCGTCGTTGAAGTCGCCCATGGCCAGTAGCAGCGGACGATGGCGCAGATGCGCGATGCTATCGGCCATTTCGCGCAGCAGTTGTGCTGCGCGCAAACGGTAAGGCTCGGAGGCCGCAGCCCCTCCGCGGCGCGACGGGAAATGCACGACAAAAACATCGAGAGTGTCGCCGTGAGGCAGCCGTCCTGCCACGTGCAGCAGGTCGCGCGTCGGACGTTCTCGCGCAGCGTCGTAGGGTACGCGGCGCGTTTCGCTATGCAAATACGCAAAGGTCTCGGGCTGATAAAGGAGAGCGACATCGATGCCGCGCCGGTCTGCGCTGTGCGTGACTACGTAGTGGTAGCCGAGGCGCGCAAGCCGGGTACGGTGGCAGAGAAAATGCACCACACTGTCATTTTCCACCTCACAAAGCGCCACCAAGTCCACCGGTTGCAGTCCGCCGGCGGCAAGAATCGTTTTGGCGAGCGATGCTTGTTTGTGGAGGTAGCGCGGTGTGTTCCAGCGTCGTTCGGCAGTGGGGAGAAACTCCTCATCGGCGAAGCCCTCATCGTGCAGCGTGTCGTAGAGGTTTTCGACGTTCCACTCCATCGCGCGGAATCGCACGGCGCGCTTTTGTGGAGTGTGGAAAAGCCCCGTCTGCCGTTGTGCAAAGCTGGAGAGCACACCGCAATACGATAAGAGACAAAGGAAAATGCCGAGTAGAAAAGCACGAAATAACAGCAAGGAACCGGCAAAATGAAGGCGTATTTGGTGTTTCATTGGACAGAAAAAAGAGCAACGCCGACCACTCATCGGCGGAACGAGATGCGCTGGGGAATCATTCGTGGTGATAAGGTTCGCCGCGGAGGATCGTCATGGCGCGATACAGTTGCTCGGTGAAAAACAAGCGCACCATTTGGTGGGAAAAGGTGAGGCGCGAGAGCGAAATTTTGCCGTTGGCGCGCGCATAGACGGCCGGAGAGAACCCATAGGGGCCGCCGACGACGAAAACCAAGCGGCGCGCGCCGCTGCTGTGCTGACGATCGAGGAAAGCGGCGAACTCTATGGAGCGAAACTTCTCGCCCACCTTCGTCGAGCAGCCAAACGGCATCACCGTCTTTCATCGAGCGCAAGAGCAATTCGCCCTCGCGTTCTTTCTGTTGTTCGAAAGAGAGCGATTTCGCATTCTTCAATTCGGGAATCACTTCGAGCTCAAACGGCATATAGTGTTTAATCCGGCCGGTGTAATCGTCGATGAGGGTCGAAAGATGCTTGTCGACGGTGCGACCGACGACCAAAAGGAGCAATTTCATAGGGAGAAGAGAGTTTTTTCGATGAGTGGGTAGAGAGGGTGACAGCCGTGATGCAGCGCTGTTCGAAGCCCTTGGCAATCAAGGCACAGCCTAAAAGTTCAACAGAAGTAGGCCTACCCGAAACAGAAAGCCCTCCTGCTCGAAATGCGAACGAGTTCGAGCAGAAGGGCGATTGCGCGATTGCGCCGGGCGAAGAGGGCGAGTTGTCAGGCTTCGGTGCCGTGAACTGTTGAGCACCCCCACCGATACCGACGAACGCAATTTATTCTTCGGTCTTTTTCCGACGCGTGGTGCGGCGCTTGGGCTTTTCTTCGGCGGGAGCCTCGATTTTCACACCGGCCAATTCGGGGTCGATCATGATGCGGCCGCAGTATTCGCAGACGATAATCTTCTTGCGCATGCGGATATCGAGCTGACGCTGGGGCGGAATCTTGTTGAAGCAACCACCGCAGGCATCACGCTGCACATAGACGATGCCCAAACCGTTGCGCGAACTCTTGCGGATGCGTTTGAAAGCCGTGAGCAAGCGCGGTTCGATGTTCGTTTCGAGCGACTTCGCTTTTTCGCGGAGCTTTTCTTCCTCCGCCTTCGTTTCCGACACAATTTCGTCGAGCTCCGTGCGCTTCAAATCGAGGTCTTGTTGACGGATGTGGAGCGTTTCGTTGCCGCGGTTCAGGTCGCCCTGCTTGAGTTCGATGAGACGTTCGGCCTCGCGAATCTTCTTTTTTTCAGCAGTTCGATCTCCAAGCCTTGGAATTCGATCTCCTTCGTGAGGTTATCGTATTCGCGGTTGTTGCTCACATTGTCGAGTTGCTTCTCGTAGCGCGTCACCATTTCCCTGAGCGGTGCTGATGTCTTCGTGCTTGCGAGCGATGTCCGCCTTGATCGTCTCGATTTCTTCTTCGTACTTCTTGAGACGGTGGGTCAGTCCTTCGATCTCGTCTTCCAAATCTTGCACTTCGAGCGGAAGTTCGCCGCGCAAGGTCTTGATCTTGTCGATTTCGAAAGTTTCGTCTGCAGTTGGTAGAGGTTTTTTTCAACTTCTGTTCCACAGACAAATCGGCGGGATTTTTCTTTTTTTGCTTGCCATATATAGTGGAGTTTAATCGTTGGGAAGCGCCTCGCCCGTTTTCCGCTTTTCGTTGTCGTCGGAGCGAGCAAAAAGGGGAGGGGCGGTGTGTGTGTTTAGAGATAATGGATCGGGTTGGTGTAAATGGTCGTTTGAGCCGTGGGCAAATCCGGGAAATTGTCGCGAAGGAGGCGTTCGAGCAAATCAATCGTGAAGCGTTCGCTCTGATAGTGCCCCAAAGCCGCGAGCCAGAGTTCGTTTTCGTGCCCGAAAAAGTGGTGATAGCCGATCTCGCCCGTGAGATAGAGGTCAGCGCCCACTTCGGCTGCTCGGTCGATGAGAAATTCGCCCGCGCCGCCGCAGAGCGCAATGCGCTGAATCTGACGTTTCGGTCCCGGAGTGTAGAGGAGCGCGTCGACACCAAATAGTTGCTTCACCGTAGCCAACCAGTCTTGAGCATCAACGGGTTGCGGGAGTTCGCCGACCAGTCCGCTACCCGCATCCTTGCCGGGGATGGGCGAAAGCCAATCGAGTTTTTGGAGTCCGAGTCGCGCTGCGATTTCGAAATTCACTCCGCCGCGCGCATTGTCGAGGTTCGTGTGCGCCGCATAGATCGCGATGTCGCGTTGCACGGCCAGGCGGATGCAACGTTGCACCTGCGTGCTGTCGCTCACGCACTTCACGCCGCGAAACAGCAGCGGGTGGTGCGCCACGATGAGGTTAAAGCCTAAGCGAGAAGCCTCTTCGATCACGGCTTCCGTCACGTCTAAACACAATAATGCCCCTGAACACTCGTTCCCTGTTATTCCTATCTGCAAGCCGGCATTGTCGTAGCCTTCCTGCAGGGGCAGCGGAGCGAAATTTTCAAGGGCGCGTGCGATTTCTTGAATCTGCATAAGCTGGTGCGCTATAAATGGACACGGCGGAAATGCCGAATCGCATGGGCAAAAATACAACTTTCTCCCGGAAAAAACAAATCCTTACGCTGATTCTCAACGAACTGAGGGCAAGAACGCAACGATGTGGGAAGAAAAAGGGTGATTTCCCGCAAAGGAAATCACCCCATCTATTGGATTGTAGACGCAGCAGCCGGTACGAAAGCACCGAGCCCCGTCGAAGCATCAAGGCAGCACAACGCGCTTGCCGTCGCGGATGTAGACCCCGTGAGGGGCTACGCCGTTGGTGCGACGTCCCGAAAGATCGTAGAGCGCATTGGATTGCGAAGCGGTCGAAGTGCGAGCCTGCGAAACGCCGGTGCCTTCAACGTCAGTCTGAATACCGCGGTGGCGTGCGAGCGTACGGTGGTCGTGAAGCCAGTTTCCACCTCGTTCTCCAAAGTCTTTTGGGCTTGGCAATCGCGCGCCTGATAGTGTCCTTTGACGTTGAGCGCCGAGAACTTCGCGAAGTCAAACGTCACCTGCTGTTGTGTGGCACCCACGTTGGTAGCTGAAATTGCCACATCGCCGTTTTCCAAATCCTTCATGAAGTAGTAGATGTTACCTTCCTGACCGACGAATTCGGCTTGTTGTCCCATCGCATCTTGGTCGATGGCAATGAGATCGGCGTTGGTGATGATGGCTTTGTCATCGGCAGAGAGGGGCTTCGTCAAGTCGAAAGACAGGGTGAGCGGCGAAGACCACATGCACCACAACGCAAACTGCGTGCGATATTCGTCTTGCGTCATGCCCGGGCCGGTGAGGCAAAGGTCAGAGCTGGATTTACCCGTGCCGTGGATTGCTACGCACATCATGTCGGCATCGTTGAAGCGGTTCACGCCCGAGTAAGCCCAAAGGTCTTTCATCGCGGCAATGCTTTGGATCACACCGATACCGCCGCCTTTTCCTTGCCAGCAGTCGCGCGTGTCGTAGGTGGCGCGCCAAGTAGTGGCACCCGTCGTCGAACCCCATTTCCAAGGTTCGCGCACACCCCATTCGCACATGTAGAAGAGGATATCACGACCCGAATTCTTGAGGGCATCGCCCATCGCTTTGTAGCGTTGTTGAGCCGAAATGGCATCGCCGGGAGCACCGCAATAGTCATATTTCAAGAGGTCGACACCCCATTTGGCATATTGCTGGCATCGATATTCTCATAGCCATACGAACCATAGGCACCGGCGCACGTCTTGGGAGCTGCATCCGAATAGATACCGAACTTCAGTCCCTTGTCGTGTACGCATTTCACCGTGGCACCCATGCCGATGGGGAATTTCGCAGGATCTTCCTTCGGCGTGCCGTCACTGTTGCGTTGGGGAGCGTGCCAAAGGTCGTCGATGATGATGAAGTCGTAGCCCGCATCGCGCAGTCCCAAATTCACCATGTTGTCAGCCACAGTTTTCACCACTTGGGTCGAAATCTTGTCCTGTACCACATTCCAAGAGATCCAGCCCATCATCGGTTTGGGCTGCACAAGGCTTCCGCTCACCGTCACTGAAGCGGGGAAAGTCTGCGTATTTCCATCGGTCGTCACTAAAATCTTGTATTCGTAGCGGCCTTCGGTGGTGATTTTACCTTCTACAGCATGGCGTTGCGCGTTCCAGTACAAGCCTTCGGGCAGATCCGTGACGCTCACCGTCGACGAAGGAGCAGAAGGAACGATCTTGTGGAGGAAACGCGTGTTGGGCAAACTGAACAATTCGGTGGCGCAGGCCAGCGAAGGCGTCAGTTCGGCTTCAGAAACGATGACCGGACGAGTCGAATTCTGCTCGCGATACACGAAGTAGGCGTTCGCCCAGTCGAAGTGGTCTGCCCAGTCTACACCGTTGCCTTCGTTGGCTTCCAGAATCAGGTATTTCCAACCTTCGAGTTCTACATCCACCGCTACGGGTTGCTCGTGACGGCGGGCAGTGCCTTCCAGTTTTACCTCTTCGCGGCCATCTTCACCGCGTAGAATGACGCGATAGCCCACAATCGCTGAGCGGTCGGAAGCGTCTTTGTTGGTTTCGGCATCAATACCGGCCATAGCGCGGAAATGCGACACGGCGCCGTTGAGTTTCACCACAATACGCGATTTGGCGTGCACGCCGACCCCGCTTTCGTAGGCCGTGTCGTTAATCACCAGCGGGTTGTTGTCAATGCTCTTGTTCGGGCGAACCGTGCCCCAGCCGTTTGTGATGTTTTTCAAGTCCATCGAACTGAGCGGAATAAATTCTGTTCCGGGCTCTTGGCTGACGGGGAGTTTCACAAAGTTGGCCGCACTCAAAGCCGTTGCCGGCACCACTTCCGGTTGTTGGGCGTCGGGCGTGCAGAGAAAGTGGGCGTTGGCCCAGTCGAAATGGTCGGCCCAGTCGTTATTGTTGCCGAGTGTGGTTTCAAGGAGGAGAAATTTGCCGTTGGTCAAATCTACATCAAGCGCCTGCCCTTTGTCGCCGCGCTTCATCACGCCCGAGGCTTTCACTTCGCGCGTGCCGTCTTGCTTGACGAGCACCACGTTGTAGCCCACAACGGCGTGATTGGGCTTGTTGTCCGCACCGTCGTCTACGCCGAAGGTGGCTTTGAAACGGCGCACGCCTTCGTTCAGTTTCACTACAATCTTGCCCGGAGCGTGAACGCCCAAACCGGAATCAAACGTATCGCCGGCAATGGTCAGCGTACCACCGCGCACACTCTTATTGAGTTGAATCGCCATGTTGTTGTTGCCGTTGGTGGCATTTTTGAGGTCGATTGTGCTGAGGGCGACTACTTTTTCGGTGGCGCTACCGGTGGGAAGCGTGAAATGGTCGGCCAACGCAGGCGTGGCGGACAGCGACATCGCGAGGAGGCTCGTGAGTAGAATTTTGTTCATTTAGAGGTATGAGAAGGTTGTAATAAATGGCATAGAACAGCATCTCTGGGATGCCGTTCTATGGTTATGCAGTCTTGATCTGTCGTTATTTTTGCTTGCGCTTGCGCACGCTCGACGACATGGTAGAAACGCCTTTCTCCGATTCATCGATGCCGAGCGTCTTTTTCAAGTTGCGGCGCACGATGTTGGCGATCTCAATGTTTTCAGAGAGGCGGAAAACGAGGGTGGCATGGCTGCGCACCTTCGTGTCGAAACCACCTTTCACAGCCCCCACGTCGGTGCGCTGTTGGCAGTCGCGCACCTTGAAGGCACGCAACCCCTTGGCCAGTGAGAAGCGGTCGAACTCCAAACGGAACTTTCTTCCTTGTCGCCCACATTAGTCACGGCAATGGCCACATCACCGTTGCTCAAGGGCTTTTGGAAGTAGTAGAGGTTGCCGTATTGACCGACAAACTCAGCGGGTTGAGCCAGTTCGTCTTGGTTCAGGTCGATGAGTTCCTTGTTGGTGATCATCGCGCGATCGTCCTCCGAAATCGGTTGGCTGAGGTCGAAGGAAATGAGCAAAGGCGATGACCACATGCACCACAGCGCAAACTGGGTGCGGTATTCGTCTTGCGTCATACCGGGACCGGTGGCACAGAGATCTGAGCTGGATTTACCCTTGCCGTGAATACCCACGCACATCATGTCGGCATCGTTGTAGCGATGCACACCGCCGTACGGCCACAGGTCTTTCATCAAGTCGATGCTTTGCACCACACCGATACCGCCCGGCTTGCCCTTCCAGCAGTCGCGTGTGTCGTAGGTGCTACGCCACAGCGGCGCACCGGCTTCCGAACCCCATTTCCAGGGTTCGCGCACACCCCACTCACAAATGTAGAGCATGATGTCACGGCCGGAACTTTGCAGCGCCTCGCCCATCGTGCGGTAGCGCGAAAGGGCTTCGCCCGCTTCGGTGGGCGCGTGGCAGTAGTCATATTTCAACAAATCGACGCCCCAAAGTGCATACTGCGTGGCGTCAGTCTTTTCGTAGCCATACGAACCGAAAGCCCCGGCGCAGGTCTTTTCTGCAGCGTCGGAGTAGATACCAAACTTCAAGCCTTTGCTGTGCACATAGTCCACCGCGGCTTTCATGCCCTGGGGGAATTTGGCGGGGTCTTCTTTCGGTGTTCCGTCACCGTTGCGCGCCGGAGCGTGCCAAAGGTCGTCGATGATGAGGTAGTTGTAGCCGGCTTCTTTCAGTCCGAGCTGATCCAATTGATCGGCCGTGGCGCGCACCACCTTATCAGAGATGTCGCCTTCGAACACGTTCCAAGAAATCCAGCCCATCATCGGACGGGAAGCGGCATAGCGCTCGTCGACGGTGAGGGTCACGTCATGCGGAACCAACGCGCTGTCGGCGCGGTCGGTCAAAATCAAATTCACGCTATAGTGATAAGTGCCGGGTGCAGTCACACGACCTTCCACGCGGCGCAAATCCGCGTTCCAATGCAGCCCTTCGGGCAGTCCGGTCACCACGATCGGCGCATCGGTGGGATCGGTCTTGATGCGTTGCATGAATGGGCGCGAGGGAGCGGCGAACACTCGATCGGAAAAATAGAGTTTGCTGTCTTGTATGCTCGGCGATTCCGGGCCGTCGTTCTTTCCGCGTTTCTTGTCGGCCATCACCGGAAGACCGAGAGCGAGAAAGAAGGCGCACAACAAGCTATATACGAAAAATCTGTGTTTCATCGTCTATGAACTATGGGTAGTTTGCTGCAAATATACGAATAATTCTGTGTCGAACAAGTTTAGTCGAAGTTTTTTCTACACAAAACGCAAGGTGCGCTGTGCAAACCCGCGCAAGAAAGGGGAGGGACGCGCGTCACGCAGTGAGAAAACCCGAACACTTTTTCGCCGGCAGCGCGAGACGTTTTTTTCTCGGAGGAAAGGGAGGGGAGAAAAGCGCACCATGGGGTGAACTTTCATGGCGCCGAATGGCCTCACGCGCATAATGCGCGCACTGCTGTTTTCGATATTTTGCCTTCACCTCTTCACCTAGTGCGACAAGTGGTTGAATGATAATGCGTTGGGTGTGAAGGTAAATCGGATTTGGGTTCACCTCCGAGAAGCGGAACGCAGTTTGGTTTTCTTTTTCATGTGAAACTAATGTAAAATGGTTGCTCGCTTCCTGTTTCGCGGTGAAGCCAATGTGAAGGCAAAATCGCCCTTTTTCTTCACACCTAAAGTGTTGGAATATAAATTGATATCGAGGAGTGTGAAGGAGTGAAGGTAAAAATAGAAATTCGCTGGATGCGCGTATACGCGCGTAACTGTTTATCGATTTTGGTTTATTGGCTTGTGATTAAACTTCGTTTTTGTTTTTGAAAACACGGTGAGTCGTACGATAAAACTCCCGACTTTGTGTGGAAAATCCTCTTCTTTTTTTCGAAACCCGACTTGTTTTTTTGCTCAGCTGTTTCGAAAAAAAATGGGCGTTACGTGTCCTGAGAGGAAAGAGTCCCTCTGCGCGTCGAAGCGGGCAAAAGGGAGAAGAGGGGGGCTATCTGCCAACAGGCGAACTGTCGGTCGCCGACCGGATTCTTTCGCCACCGCCGACCGCGGAACGAGGCGCCGGACAGTCGGAGCGCAGAGACAAAACCTCATGACCCCTTCTCCCTTCGACCGGGAATGGAATGCACGCAATTTTTCCTCGCTTGAAAATCAAGCTCTTTTTGCCACGCAGAAAAAGGCTGCAAACAAATTATTTTCCCTAACTTTGCCCTTATTACACACAACGACTTCTGTTGAAAAATAATTTAATTCGATATCGTATGATGACGAGTAAACAAGAGATCTGCGGCAACTGGTTGCGGAGATACACTAAACTGGAACTCAGTGAGTTCGGTGATTTGATATTGTTGACCAACTTCAACAATTACGTCGATATGTTCTGCGAGCAGATGAAAGTGGAGCCCGTAGGTTTCGATGCGAATATGCGCGCCGCCACCGCCGACGGAATCACAATGATCAATTTCGGTATGGGGTCGCCCAACGCTGCCCTGATCATGGATCTGCTTTCGAGCATCAATCCCCGTGCGGTCTTGTTCTTGGGCAAGACGGGTGGCATTTCCAACAAGACCCAGTTGGGTGACTATGTGCTGCCGCTCGCCGGCATTCGCGGTGAGGGTACGTCCAACGACTATTTTCCCCCCGAGGTGCCGGCTTTGCCTGCCTTCATGCTGCAACGCGCCATCTCGACGGCGCTCCGCGATGCTTCGTTGGACTATTGGACCGGCACGGTCTACACCACCAACCGCCGCGTTTGGGAGCACGACGAAGAGTTCAAAGCCTATTTGCGCCGTACGCGCGCTATGGCCGTCGATATGGAAACGGCGACACTCTTCTCCTGCGGTTTCTACAACCACATCCCGACCGGCGCCCTCTTGCTGGTGAGCGACAACCCCATGACGCCCGAAGGTGTGAAGACGGAGCGCTCTGACAATCACGTGACTTCTAATTTCGCTGCTACCCACGTACGCATCGGAATTGAATCCTTGCGACTCTTGCAAGGCGACCGAAAGACCGTGAGACACTTGAAGTTCGACTGGTAATGGCCAAGAAGACGACCAACGCCGTCACGCACGAAATGATCGTGCGTGACGTGCGAGCCGGGAATGTGCGGCCGGTCTATTATCTGATGGGCGAGGAGGGGTATTACATTGACCACCTCGTCGATTTCTTGGTAGACAGTCTTTTGCAACCGCAGGATCGAGATTTCAATCTGATCACCTTCTTCGGCGCGGAAACAGATATGCAGTCGGTGGTGCACGCCGCCATGGGCTTCCCCATGGGGGCTGAAAAACTGGTGGTCGTGGTGCGTGAGGCGCAAAACCTCAAAGACACGGCGCCGCTGGACACTTACCTCAAATCGCTCGACTCGCCCAATGCGCAACCTACGGCGGTTTTGATCTTCTGTCACATGAACGGCACGCTCGACCGTCGAAAACCGACCGCAAAGTTGGTGGAAAAGGTGGGCGTGCTCTTCGAGAGTGCCAAACTCCGTGAGTGGCAGCTGTCAAAATGGGTGACAGATTACGCCAGGCGCAAAAAAGTGCCGATCGAGCAACCGGCTGCGGAATTATTGGCCGAGGATGTGGGCGCAGACCTGAGCCGTTTGGCCGGAGAGTTGGATAAACTCACTGTCGCGGCCAATGGAGCGCCGACGGGCATCACCTTGGCGCTGGTGCAATCGCACATCGGCGTGAGCAAAGAGTTCAATATCTTCGAACTGACGGATGCGCTGGGACGAAAAGACATCGCAAAGGTCAATAGAATAGCGAACTATTTTTACAAAAATCCAAAGCAGAATCCCATTCAAATGGTGATGCCTGCTTTGTTTCGCTTCTTCTCGCAACTGATGTTGGCCTATTATGCACCCGACAAATCGCGTAGCGGAATTGCTTCTTTTGTGGGAGTTTCTGATTGGCAGGCTGAACGCAATATCATGCCGGCCATGCAGAACTATACCGGCCGAAAAGTGATGGATATCATTGCGCAAATTCGCCGAACCGATGCACGGAGCAAAGGAGTCGACAATCCCGCCATCTCATCAGAAGATTTGATGAAGGAGCTGTTCTTTTTTATTTTGCACTGAGTATTTCTTTCTCGCTTGCTCAGCACTATTTTTCCCCGAGTTTTCTTTTTTGAAAGAAGACTCGGGGATTTTTTTGTGCTTCGTGGTCGAGCGGAGGGTGGGGGAGTTGCCCGGCTCGATGGGGTAGCGCAACGGGTGCCCCTGCCCGGGACTTGCTGCTGAGGGGCACGGACAAAATCAACGGCTAATGCGTGGGGTGAGGAGGGCGATGGAAGGAAGAGAAAGTGGGGTGATGCAGCGCGTAAATCGGTTTGCCGAATGTGCAAGAAGAAGGCCGGCCGAGAAGACTTTGAAAAATAGGCGCGTACCATTTTTTGAGGAGATTTCGGCTGCTCTATTTGTGCCCGTTAGGCGTCGATTTTTCAACGCCGCTCATTCTTGTTCGAATTTTGGGGCAAAATAGAAGCGGAAAAAGCGGCTCATCGCCGCTTTTTTTCATTGCATACTCGCTTCGTCGATTTTTTGCGAGGAGGAAGGGAGAACAACAGACACCTATTATATATAAGAAGAGGGTGGGGCAGTGCTTCCATGCCTTTGCTGTTTGAGAGGAGGGGACGAAGCGTCCCACTGGGCGTATGGTGGAGCGGAGTGGGGGCGTTTGATGTAAATTGTCCCATTTAGGGCGAGAAATAAGGGCTAAGCGGAGCGAAATAGGAAGGGAAAGAGGGGAATTTTGCTCGTGAGTGGCGGCAATAGAGAGCAAAGACTGATTTATTTGCATGCAGCTTGCTAAACCTGTTTTTCTTTCTCAATCTGTTGAATACGAATTGGTTGTGTGTTGTTTCTCGCTCTGCTAATGCGAAAAACAGCGTTTTTAGGTTCTTGGAGACGGAGGAGGGGACGTTGGCGCGATTTTTGATTGATTTGCTGTGAATCGAGCCTTCTCTCTCGGTGAATTGACAAAAACAAAGTGAGGTGACATACATCAGATTTCAAAATCAAAATCTGCTAAGTGATGCGAAAGACTAAATTTTAGCGCGTGTAATTTGGTTTTGTATTCCCCTTTTGTGTTGATATGTAAATGTAAAATACTAAACTGGGCAAGTCTGAATTTGTAAATATGCGATTTATCTTTTCTGTTATATCAATTTGTAAACCAGATTTTTCCGTAGTTTTGTTGAGGTGTTTATCTTGAAAATATGCGTTTTTCTCGTGTATACCCCTGTTTTGCTGTGTATAACTTGCTCTTTTTTTCAGCCTATGTTGTTTGAAACTCAGTCTTTTACCTTCTTTTGTCGGAGTAGTTTTCCCCCTATTCTTTGCAGATATAAATTTGGAGATGTAGAGTTCTGTGGCGAAATAACGCAGCCGATATACTTTGTAATTTACTTGTGTAAATACTGCTATAGTATAGAAATGTTGATTTTCTCTCCTTTGGTTTTTGGATATCTCGGTTTTAATCTCTACTTTTGTAGATGAAATCGCGAGTGTGAGTTCGTCTTTGTGAATAACTAAATTCGTCTCTTCGGATGCAGTCGCTCCACTTTTTCAAAAGTAGGTACCAGAAGGATGCTCGGCGAGGTAGATTCCTCGATTTTCTTCGCTACGTTCGTAAAAAAGCGGATAAAGTGAGTTGTATATCCGTTGTATGAACTGCATATTGAGGTTGATCTTGCTCGGAAGCGCATTTTTGCCCTACAATTTGCCCCCCTGCTCCTGCTCGCCTTTCCACGATTTGGACGCAACCGTTCAGTAAAAACGTCGGCGAAACGTCGAGTTTTCTTTTTTACGGCTACGTTTTTCTCTCTTTTCGACTCCCTCCTCAGGGGGCGTCTGTGAAGTTTCTCGTTTTAATCCACGCTTATTATTATGGCCTCTATGACAGACCCCAGCGAAACGATGTATCTCCGCATTAAAAAAGTAATGGAGAGTTACGGTTTACAGCAACAAGCCTTCGCAAAGAAGCTGGGTGTTTCGCCGGCTACGATCTCCAGCATCTACACCGGGCGCACGAAACCGTCGAATAATCTGGTGCAAGCGATTCATCGTGAGTTTCCGGAAATCAATACCAACTGGTTGCTTTTTGAAGAAGGCGAGATGCGCCTGCTGTCGACGACTTTTCCTGCTTCTTCTGAACAGGAAGAGATTGTGCAAAATGTCGTTTCTCACGAAACGCAGTCTTCTTCTCCTTTCCCCCCTTTGGGAGGCGAGATGCCTATGTTCTTTGCAGACGAAACCCCACAAGTGGCGCCGGCTCCTCAGCCGGTACAACCCCAGCCCGCTCGTACTACCGCTGCACACCGTACTCCAAACCGAACCGCTGCGCAGCCGGTTGAGTCGGTGTTTCATACTAATGCGAATAATTTTGACAAACAGCCTCGTCGAGTTAAGGAAATTCGCGTGTTTTATGACGACGGTACTTTCGAAGTTTTTGCGCCGGCGAACAAATGAACGAATCCACTGTCATAAGGTGAGAAGTTTGAGCGGCTATGAAACATAATTTGTCTCGAAGGTTCCATGAGAATAAAGTCGGTTCTTCGTTACGAGGCGAACCGGCGAAAGGTTTTCTTTGTATGAGTTTTCCTAATTTGAATTTACCGCCGATCACGTTGCGAACGCGTCCCGGTGCCAACGGTCGGCCGACGGTGTGGGATGTGCTTCGCCGGAGGTATGTGACGCTCACCGCCGAAGAATGGGTGCGGCAACACTTCGTGCATTATCTTATTGCGGAGTGTGGCTACCCTGCCGGTTTGTTGGCGAATGAAATAGCTCTCGATGTCGGCGGAGTGCGCAGGCGCTGTGACACGGTGCTCTTTGCGCGCGAAGGGGCTCGCCCGAGAGTCATCGTGGAGTACAAGGCACCGCAGGTACCCATCACGCAGGAGGTGTTCAATCAGATCCAGAGTTACAATAGCGTGCTGAAGGCCGATTACCTGATCGTGAGTAATGGGCTGCTGCATTATTGTTGTCGCATGGATTATGAAGGAGATCGGGTGATTTTCCTCCGTGAGATTCCGCGTTTCGAGGAGTTGATATAATAATATATATATAGGTCGTTGGTTTTTCCGGGCAGTTGGCGCGTAGAAGAGAGGGTGGTTGAGGTTGGTTGATCTATTTTGTAAGTGAGGGATACGTATTTTTCGAGCTGAATGTTTGATTTTCTCGAAACTTCATTCTAATTTTGCCCCCGATTAATTACATAAAACAAACGCGCTGAAGCCGTTCGGTGGCAGAGGTGTCAACACAGCAAGCTAACAAGAGATGGACAAAGCAAAATTCGAACGCGTGATGGGCGTCATTGGCACCATCACAGCAGTACTGATGTATGTGTTTTACATCAACACAATCAACAATTATCTCAACGCAGCCCCCGGCACGCAGAAAGACTGGTTGCAGCCGGCCATGGCCTGCATCAACTGCTGCATCTGGGTCGCCTATGGTCTGTTTAAGGAGCGCCGTGACTGGCCCGTTGCGATTGCCAACGCCCCAGGTATTGTCTTTGGTGGTGTGACAGCTATCATCGCTTTGATGTAACGTTGCTACGGCGCGCTGTTTCTTTCCCCATTTATCCTAATTCATCATGTCGGACAATCAGAAATCGCCCTCTAATTCCCCCAAAAAGCCCGCTCGCCGTGGTTTGTTCGTCTTTTTTTGCCGCCTTGGCTGTCGTTGTAGTGGCTGCAGGTAGCTATTGGCAATATCGTCATACCGAAGAAATTCCTGCTTCGACAACTTCCGAAGATTCTCTCGTTGCGAAAAACCGAGAGGCCGGTGAGGCTTTCTTGGCGCAGAAGGCGAAAGAATCGGGCGTACAAACGCTGGGAGGCGGTTTGCTCTACAAAGTGCTGAAATCCGGTAGCGGACAATCGCCCACGGCTTCGAGCACGGTTGTGGTGGATTATGAAGGACGACTGATCGACGGCACGGTGTTTGACAGCAGTTATCGCCGCGGAGAGTCGGCAGAGTTTCCCGTCAATGGCGTGATTCAAGGCTGGCAAATTGCCCTCAAAGCGATGAAGCCCGGCGACGAATGGGAACTTTACATTCCGGCCTACTTGGCTTATGGCGAAAATGGGTCGGGAAGCAACATTCCTCCCGCGTCTGCCTTGGTCTTCAAAGTCGCTTTGCACAGCGTGAAGTAAGCGCACCCTACTTGAAAATTCCTTTTATTCTTGTCTCGCAAGTGAAGTCACTGATCAGAATGGACTTCGATTGCGAGACTTTTTCTAACTATTTATTACAATGACGCCAATAGATTATGCGGAGATAGCGCTCAAGTTTTTGCTCGGTCTCCTTTCGATGGTGATGATCATCAATTTCACGGGAAAAGGTAACCTTGCTCCCACGAGTGCAATGGAACAGATCATGAATTACGTGCTCGGTGGAATCATCGGCGGTGTGATTTATAGTCGAGATTTGCACCTTTGGCAGTTTGCCATTGTGTTGTTTATTTGGTTTTCGCTCGTCTATGTGTTACGCCGCCTGAAGGCACGGAGTCACTTTATGCAGCGCATTCTCGACGGCAGCCCGACGGTGGTGATCGTCAATGGCGAAGTGGATGTCGCGGCGTGCAAAAAGGCCAAAATCACGGCGCACGAATTGACCTTTAAGTTGCGTATGCATAACATCTTCAACATCCGCAAGGTGAAACGCGCCGTGGTGGAGCAGAATGGACAGTTGCTCGTGGTGATGGCCGGCGAGGAGAATTTGAAATACCCCTTGCTCACCGACGGCTCCGTGCAAAACCACGGTATTGGAAGCCATCGACAAAGACGAAGCGTGGTTGCGCGCAGAATTGGCGAAGATGGGCTATTCAGATCCCTCCAAATTGTTCTTGGTCGATTACTTGGGCGGGCAATTAGTGGTGACCCCTAATGCTTAAAAATGAGGAGCAGAGGCCGATATTCGCCTTAAAATCCTTATAACTTTGGGTTTAGGTGCGAAAAATGCTATTCTTTCTTGGCAGAATGAACGGAATAGTCTATATTTGCAGCAACCAATTTCAATTCAGATTTCAATGGTTCATTTGGTAAGCGCAAATCGTTGGTGGCACAACTCAGGATTTTTAATCGTGGGTTGACATCTCGTGTACGTTTATTGAAGACCATAAGGAGTATAAGAGACCTGTCGTGACTCACGGCAGGTCTCTTTTTTTCGTATCCCTACGCCAAGGCGCTTTTTTGCGGCCGGTACCACTGCATGGTGCTTGAGTTGGGGCGAAAAAGGTGGCCGTTTTCTACCCGTTGTTCGGCGTAGTTGCTTGTTGCGCAAGCATTTTCTGCGTGTCGGCAGCGAGAAAGGGATTGTACAATCCAATTTTCTCCCACTTGTTCGGCGTAGGTGTTTGTAGATCAGTTGGTTTGTGCTGATGATCGGCCGGCAACCGGCAACGTACTCCCCATTCTTTATCCCCGAAGAGCGCATTTCGGCGCTCCCCTCAACATTTCCGACTTATGAATCCGTATCAGATAGATCAAAATGGTTTTTACGGCGCGTTTGGCGGCGCCTATGTGCCCGAACAACTCCATGCCGTATTGCAAGAATTGCAGTTGCAGTATCGCGACATCATCGAAAGTCCCGCATTCCAGCGAGAGTTCCACACCTTGTTGCGCGATTACGTCGGTCGCCCGAGTCCTTTGTACCATGCTCGCCGCTTGAGCGAAAAATACGGGTGCAAACTCTACCTCAAACGCGAAGACCTCAACCACACCGGTGCGCATAAAATCAACAACGCCCTCGGGCAGATCCTTATCGCCCGCCACATGGGCAAACGGCGCATCGTGGCCGAGACTGGTGCCGGCCAGCACGGGGTGGCCACCGCCACGGCTTGTGCCTTGATGGGCATGGAGTGCATCGTCTTTATGGGGGCGCTCGACATCGAACGCCAGCGTGTCAATGTGGAACGCATGCGCATGCTCGGCGCAGAAGTCCGTGCCGCGCAGTCCGGCAGCCAAACCCTCACTGATGCCGTGAACGAAGCCTTGGCCTATTGGTGTGCTTGTGCCGACGACACGTTCTATCTCCTCGGTTCGGCCGTCGGCCCGCACCCCTATCCCGACATGGTGGCGCGTTTGCAAAGCGTGATCAGTGCCGAGATCAAAGCGCAGTTGCTCGAAAAAGAGGCTCGCGACTACCCCGACCGCCTCATTGCCTGCATCGGCGGCGGCTCCAATGCCGCCGGCACCATCTATCATTATTTGAACGACGAGCGCGTGGGCATTGTCCTCGCAGAAGCCGGTGGCGAAGGCGCACAAACCGGCAAAACCGCCGCCACCCTCACCGTCGGTAGCCCCGATGTACTGCATGGCAGCCGCACCCTCGTGATCAAAGACGAGCAAGGCGAAGTGGCCGAACCCTATTCCATTTCGGCCGGTTTGGACTATCCCGGCATCGGCCCCCTCTTTGCGCATCTCATCACCGCCGGACGCATACAAGTCGAGGCCATCACCGATCGCGAAGCACTCACGGCGGCCTTCGAACTCTCGCGCTCCGAAGGCATCATCCCCGCCCTCGAGAGTAGCCATGCGCTGGCCGTGCTCTCCAAACTCACGTTTCGTCCTGATGAAGTCGTGGTGCTCACCGTCAGTGGCCGCGGTGACAAGGATCTCGAAACCTATTTGTCGCACAAAGCAGAAATTTGGACGAATGAGTGCAGCGGCGTTGAAAAACGAGGCCTTGGTCGTTCCATTATCGCGGGCGCGGAGTGCCGCACAGGACGTGCTGATCGTCGACTGCCACGACTCTTTTGTCTACAATTTGGTACAACTCGTGCGCGAGTGCGGCGCCGTGCCGCATTTGGTGTCGTGCGACGAAGTGGAAGTCGAAACCCTCGATCGCTACGATCGTGTCTTGTTGTCGCCCGGCCCGGGACTTCCCTGTGAAGCCGGTCGGCTGCTCGACATCGTGCGACGAGCATCCGGCCGCGTTCCGGTGCTCGGTGTGTGTCTTGGCCTGCAAGCCATTGCCGAAGTCTTCGGCGGACGCTTGCGCCAACTCGCAGAAGTGTACCACGGCATCGCCTCCCCGTGCCGGATCACGGCCGACGACGCACTTTTCTCCGGCTTGGAAAATCCCTTTGTCGTGGGGCGTTATCATTCGTGGGTGGTCGATCGCACCGGTCTGCCCGCTTGTTTGGAAATCACCGCGCAGTCGCCCGACGGCGAAATCATGGCTTTGCGCCATCGCACGTTGGATGTGCGCGGCGTGCAGTTTCATCCCGAGAGCATCCTGACCCCAACTGGGCGCGAACTGATGGTGAATTGGCTGCGAGCGGGCGAAGTTTCGGTGCCGTCGACCGAAGATTGAAGTGCGCAACGGCAACGGCTGTCGGTGCTTCCTCCGTAGTAGACTGAAATGCCGTGTCGACATCCCGAAGATAAGGGGCCGACACGGCATTTCGTGTGGAGTTTTCGCGCAAGTGAGCGCGACTCGCTTTTTTTTCGTATTTTCGTACTCTCATTTCCGCGATGTTTTCCATCGTTTTCCCCCATAGCAGTTTATGAAATACCTTATTGTTTCCGACATACACGGCTCGATCACTGCGCTCGATGCCGTTTTGGCGCATTATGAGCAGATGGGCTGCGACATGCTCCTCTTGCTCGGCGATTTGCTCAACTACGGTCCTCGCAACGGCCTCGCCCCCGGTCTCGATGCCCCCGGCGTAGCGGCGCGACTCAACACCATGGCCGACCACATTGTGTGTGTACGCGGCAATTGCGACAGCGAAGTCGATCAAATGCTCCTCGATTTCTCCATCACCGAGACCTGCGCGCATCTCATCGACAACGGTCGGCACATCGTTCTCACCCATGGTCACGTCTATGGGGAGAAATGTCCGCCGCGCGGCCGCATCGACCTCTTGTGTCAAGGCCACACGCACCTGCCCCACATCACGCGCCACCCCGACGGCACAGCCGCGCTCAACACCGGCAGCCCCACCTTCCCTAAAGGCGGAAATCCACCCACTTTTGCCACCTACGACGATGGTCTCGTGAGCCTTTGGCAGCTCGACGGCACCTTGCTCGACAGTTATCAACTCCCCCACGCCTAATGTCACAGACTCTCACTTCCCCCTTCCGACTGATCGCCTTAGATCTCGACGGCACGCTCACGAATTCCGACAAAGTCATCACACCGCATACGTTCGAGGTGCTGATGCGCGCCCAAGCCGCCGGCGTGCGCCTCGTGCTCTGTTCCGGACGTCCCACCTATGGCATCGCCGCCCTCGCCCGACAGCTGAAACTCGAGGAGAACGGCGGTTTCGTTCTCTCGTGCAACGGTGCCAATATCATCGATTGGACCACCGGCGACCTCCTTTTCCGTCAACCCCTCGAGGCGCATTTTCTGCCGCAGTTGTTGGAGTTGGCCGATGCGCACGAATTGCCGCTACTCACCTATCGTGGTGACTGCATTCTCGCCACGCGCAATGATTCTGTCTATCTCGACGAGGAAGCCCGCATTAACCAAATGCCCGTTGAGGTCGTGACCGATTTCATCGCCGAGGCTTCGCGGCTTGAAGGCGGTGCGCCGAAGTGCTTGATCCCCGGCGATCCCGAATTGTTGGTAGAGTTGGAAGAAAATATGAAGACGATCTTCGGCGATGCGTTGTCTATTTCGCGCTCCGCGCCGTTCTTCCTCGAAATCATGGCGCCCGGTGTGGGCAAAGACCACTCTTTGGCGCGCTTGTTAGCGCATCTCGATCTGTCGCGCGAACAACTCATCGCCTTTGGCGACGGTTTCAACGATCTCACCATGTTGCGTTTCGCCGGCATGGGCGTGGCGATGGCCAATGCCGCCGAGGAAGTGAAGGCGGTGGCCGATTTCGTCACGCTGTCCAACGATGAAGACGGCGTAGGCCACGCGGTTGAGCAGTGGGTGCTCAACGCTTAACGACGCGTTCTGCAAATTCCCGCCCGTCTGTCCGCTAAACGAAAGAAAAAGGCGCAAAAGAAAAGCGTTTCGCCGCTCGTTGTCGAGTGGCGAAACGCTTTTTTTGTGTACTTCCGGTGGAGTCGTGGCGAAAAACGGACTTGTTTTCGCGAAAAGTCGGGAAGAAATGCGCGAAAGTCCCCATGTTTTTTCGGTAAGTCGGCCGCTTTTTCTTCATGGTGCGCCGAGCGTGTCCACCCATGGAGGAAAGTTGAGGGGAAAGGGCGCGCAGTTGGCTGACATGAGCGGTGTCGTTTCCCAAAATGCACGAGAAGTGGGCGAGAGGGCGGAGTCGGTGGGTGAAGAACGAGAGTGGGTGCCGGAAGATTGGCTCAAAGCCACTCGCGCAGTTCGTCGAGGGTGTGAACCTCGCGCGTGGGCGCCGTGGGGGCGGTGAAGGTTCCAGGAGAGCGGTTGAAAAAGGCCGTGTCCAGCCCCACATTCATCGCCCCGACGATGTCGGTCGAGAAGTTGTCGCCGATCATCAGCGTGTGGGCGCGGTCGGCTTTCGTCTGCGCGAAGGCAAAGTCGAAAAATTGCGCCGAGGGTTTGTTCGCTCCGGCCTCATCGCTCAGCACCACCGTGTCGAAATGATGGCGGATGCCCGCGGCTTCGATTTTGCGGTGCTGCACTTCGGCGAAACCATTGCTGCAAATGTGCAGGCGGTAGCCGCGTGTGCGCAGATGGTCGAGCAGATCGTGAGCGCCGTCCACCACGCCGGGCTTGGTGCTGCAGAGTTCGAGGAACGTGTCGCTCATTTTCAGGCAATAGTTCGTCGAGGTGTCGCAGTTGTCGCCCTCGGCGAGCGGAAGGCGAAAGCGTTCGACGATCAGGGTGTCGCGATCGATTTCGCCGTGCGAGTATTGCATCCAAAGTGCTTCGTTGGTGCTCCAATAGGACTGCGAGAAGGTGTCGAACGAGGGGAAATGCTGCTCCAAACGGAAGTGATCGAAGAGTTCGCGCAACGCCAGCGACGAGTTGCCGCGGGTGTCGTAGAGCGTGTCGTCGAAGTCGATGAAAAGGTCGGTGTAGGGGAGAGAGGGAGTCATGCGGGAAAGAGAAAAAGAGGAAGGAATGAACGACATGCGGGCGGGCTGCGAAGCGATGGTGCAGTGAAGGACCGTGCCGCGCGGCGGGTCAGTCGAAAAGCAGGCGGTAGTGTTCGGCTTTCTTTTCGAGTGCCAGCGGATAGGCGCGCGACGACGAGGGCATGCGCCAAAACTCGATGTCGCGACCCAGGCTGTGGGTGTCGCTCGGGCACAGCACAAACGTGCCGATTTTGGGGAGTTGCTTCACGTTGAGGGTTTCGCAGAGCACCTTGCCCGCCAGTCCGCCCGTGGTGACGATGCGTTTGCACTCGGGCATGGGGGCAAGGAGCGAAGCGATGTCGGTGGGCTCCACCACCTCGAGAAAGGCATCGGCGGCGTTGCCTTCAGTCGGCGCACTCGGCGCGCGGTGTCGAAAAAGGCCAGGCCGTGCTCGGCTGAGAAGGCGCGAATGGCCGCTTCGTCAAAGCGTTTTTCGCCGTCGACCACGAAATGCTGGCGGTTGTTGAAGAAGAGGTGACCCATGATGCGCCAAAAGTCGTTGATGAAATTGGGGTAATAGAAGTGCATGCACCAACGGTTGGCCGTGGGCGGGAAACTGCCGAGAAAGAGCATGCGGCCGTTGGGTGGCAAGAAGGGCGAAAAGGGGTGCGACTCGATGGGCAGTTCGTTTTGCACTGCGAGTGCATCGGGCGAAGCGTCGGGTTGTGTTGCGGTCGGGGATGGGGAAGAGGAGGACATGGAGGAGGTGGAGCAAAGGGAACTAAAAGTCTCGTACGGTGTGTCGGCAATGGGCTTACCACGCGTGGCGATCGAGGAATTGGCGCACGCGGCGTTCGTATTCTTCGGGGTGGTCGATGTAGCTCATGGCGTGTGCCGAGTGGGGCGCGATCCACAGGGCTTTGATGCCCGGTTTGGCGGCATAGAGCGGGTGCACCATGGCGGTAGGCACAAAGTGGTCGTTGCCGCCGTGGATAAAGAACATCGGTTTCCGGCAGCGGCGCACGGCTTCGAGCGCCGAGGCCTCGTCGAATGACCAACCGTAGCGCCATTTGCACAAGGCGGAGGTGGCGGGAATGATGGGGAAGGCCGGGAGGCCGTAGCGCACGCTGAGTTCGGAGGCAAAGATGTCGCGCACGGAGGTATAGCCGCAGTCTTCGACGAAGGCGCGCAGGTAATTGGGCTGCCCGTCGGTGCCGCTGAGCATCATCGTAGTGGCGGCGCCCATAGAGATGCCGTGCACCACGAGACGGAGGCTGTCGGGCGAAAGGCGGAAGAGGCGTGGGGCGAACTTCGCCCAGCGGAGCACGTCGAGGCGGTCGTTCCATCCCATGCCGATGTGCGTGCCAGGCGTGCGGCCGTGGTAGCGCAGATCAGGTAAGAGGAGGTGGGCGTTCATCGAGCGGGCATACATGCGCCCGATGTGGTACATGCGTCCCGCGGCATCGCCGTAGCCGTGTACCAAGAGGGCTACTCGCCGTGTGGGGCGGGCGGAGCGCACATAGCGGGCGTGGAGGGGCGTGCCGTCGGGGGCGATGATCGTGGTGTCGCGCAGGGCTTGGGCACGATCGAGGCTATCGAGCCACGGTCGCAGGGTGGGAACGTAGTGAATCATGGTGTCGCGCGCCGTGGCTTCGCGGCGATAAGGGCTCGGCTCGGGACAAATGGCGGTGCGCAGCATGAATTCGGCCGTGCCGTAGAGGCCAAGCAGCAGAACGACGAGCAGACCGAGGAGGGAGTGGCGGTAAGGGCGGAGACGCATGGGAAGCGGAAATGCTGTGGAGGGAAAAAGAGGGAGTGTACCAATACGTGAACTCCCTCTCCCGAAATTGCTTTCAAGAGAGGGAGTTTTTTTGTTGCTTGTGCGGTTGCGCTATTGCGCTGACCACAGGCAAAGCTGCTTATTTCTTCAGCTTGAGGTCGTAGTTCATGCCGGAAGCAGCGGGAGTGAGCGTGCTGTCGCCAACGAGGCTGAGCGTGCTGTCGTCCTTCTGGAGGAAGTAGCGCACGTCGTCTTGAGCGATGACGAGCTTATATCCCTTGGCGTCCTTGCTCTGTACGGCTTCGAACTTACCAGTCTTAGGAGCAGCGGCAGCGCTGTCCTTCGTGCTGGTTTCGGTGAGGGAGAAACCGTTCGTGCTGTCCTGAGCGAGTGCGAGACGCGTGTTGAACGTAGCGTCACCGCCGGGGAGTTCGCCTTCGAATACGAGCGAGTCAGAAGCTGCTACTGCGCTGTCGCCACCGTTGGCAGCGTCAGACGTTTGACCTTTTTGGCCGCAAGCCACCATCAGTGCGCTTGCTGCAACGAGAAAGAGAATCTTTTTCATGTGAATGTGATGAATGAGTTGTTTGTTTCGGGGGCAAAGTTATGTATTTCCCCCATGTGGCAAATAGCATGGGCGATAAAAAGATGCAAAACTCAACGTAGTTTGTCGTTTTCGGCGGTTTGATATGGCAATTTTGTAGGTTTGGGGGCAAAATCGCGCGGGCAGAGGTTGGGATTCCCGATATTTATTCGCAATTTTGCCGAACGCCTCTTCCGAATCGCACCATATTTTTGCGCGCGAAGTTGACCCGTTGAGGACAAAACGGCCGAGTTTGGGTTAGCAGCCGCGACAGCCGCAAGACCGAAGGGCGACGGAAGGACGAGAAACGCATATAAATCATACAGCCTTATGCAAAATATCGGTGTTTTTCTCTCTTCGCACAGTGAGGTGCCGGCCGCTTATCACGAAGCGGCTCGACAAGTGGGACAATGGATTGGCGAAACACGACGCACCTTGCTCTACGGAGGTTCGAGTATGGGCCTGATGGAGGTGTTGGCGCGCGCGGCCAAGGAAGCCGGCGCCCGGGTGTTCGGCATCGTGCCGCAGTTTGTGGTGGATCGTAACCATGTGAGCGAAACCCTCGACGTGGAAATTCGCACCGCCGCGCTGAGTGACCGCAAAACGGTGATTATCGACCGCAGTGATGTGTTGGTGGCGCTGCCCGGCGGCGTCGGCACGCTCGATGAGGTCTTCACCTTGCTGGCCGGCCGCACGGCGAACGAAACCCACAAGCGGGTGATTCTCTATGATGTGGACGGTTGCTGGCAACCGCTCATCGCATTGCTCGATCGCTTGGTAGAAGCCGGACTTTATAGCGCCGACGAGCGCCGACAGGTGGGCGTGGCCGGCAACATCGCCGAGCTTGAAATGCTCTGCCGCTGATCGGCTGCTCACGGTTCCTATATATATAATGAGTGCTCCTCTATATAATAATGAGTGCGCTCACACTTCATTTCCACTTTTTCACGGCATGACGCATCCCTTTTCCCAGACGTTACTGGATTGGTACGCCACGCACGGACGCGAGTTGCCGTGGCGCGAAACGACAGACCCTTATCGTATTTGGATTTCGGAGATCATTCTCCAGCAGACGCGCGTGGCGCAGGGCTACGACTACTATTTGCGCTTCGTGGAGCGCTTTCCCACGGTCGAAGTGCTGGCCGCCGCAACGGAAGACGAGGTGTTGCACCGTTGGGAAGGGTTGGGCTACTATTCGCGGGCGCGCAATCTGCATACAGCGGCACAACAAATTGTGGCGCAGGGCGGTTTTCCGCGCGACTACGCCGGCGTGCGGGCACTCAAAGGGGTGGGCGACTATACGGCGGCGGCCATCTGTTCGTTTGCCTATGGGCTGCCCACGGCGGTGGTGGACGGGAATGTCTATCGCGTGCTGGCACGTTATTTTGCCATCGACACGCCCATCGATGTGGCCGCCGGCAAGAAAGAGTTTGCTCAACTGGCCGATTCGCTGATGGTGCCCGAGAGGGCGGCAGACTATAACCAAGCAATCATGGATTTCGGGGCGGTGCAGTGTACGCCGCGGGCGCCGCGCTGTTTGATTTGTCCGTTGGTCGAAACGTGTGCCGCCCGACAAACGGGGCAGGTGGAGGACTATCCCGTGAAGAGCAAGAAGGTGGCCGTCACGCACCGCTATTTCACTTACATTCTGCTCGTTGACACTTCGGCGGAGGAGCCGGCATTGCTCATACGGCGCCGACCTTCGGGGGATATTTGGCAGGGGTTGTACGAACCGCTGCTCATCGAAACGCCCGCACCGATAACGGCCGAAGAGGTGGAGACACATCCGGATTGGAAGGCCTGTGGGCTGGGCGAAGTGCCGTTCGAGATGTTGGTGCGCGATCTCAACCATGAACTCACGCACCGGCGCTTGCATGTCGATGCCTATGTGGTGCGCGCCGCTGTGCCGCCGTCGGCCGATTGGTTGCGGGTGCCGCTCACTGCATTGGCGGACTATGCTTTCCCAAAAGTGGTGAACCTTCTATGCGAACGCGCCTTCACTCCGTCGTCGGAATGAAGGCGCGTGGTTTTTTCTTGAAGAGAGAGGTGCACTTAGGCCTGCATGCGCAGATAAGTTTGCCCGAAAGCGGTGACGGCTCCGCTCTCGCGGAAGCCGCCGGCCTCGTAGAGTCGGCGCGCAGCGGGGTTGTCGGGATCGACCAGCAGGGTGGGGCGCAGTCCGAGTTGTGCGGCTTGCGCCACGGCTTGGGCAAGGAGGGCTGCGCCAACGCCTTTGCCGCGCTGAGTGGGGGCGACGGCGAGCGAGTCGATGTAGTATTCGCCGGCCACGGCCTCATCTTCCATGCTGTCGACGTCCATTCCGGCAAAGGTCGGCAGGAGAGCGAAAGTGCGCGTGCGGAGGGGGTGATAGTTGGCGCCGTCGTAGGCCAAAATGAGGCCGACGGGCTCGTCGCCGATTTTGGCCAAAAGGGCGTGTTTGTAGCTGTAGAGCACGTCGTCGCGGCGACATACGGCCGTTAGTTCGTCCCATGCTTGGCGTTGTTCGGCATTGAGCGGCTCGTCGTACATGTGCCAATGCAAGGCTTCGAGCACGTGGCGCGCCACAAAGCGCGCATCGTCGGCCGTGGCCGGGGAGAAAGCAAGTGATAGCATCGTGGATTTTTTTTCTTGCGGCGAAGTTACACGAAACCTTTCCGCCTGCCAAGGGAAACGCGGACATTTGCTCCCTTTTCCTATCCACATGGGCGAATTTGCCCGCTGACAAAGCGAAAAACAAGACGTTGGAAAGCCGAAAAAACTTAATAACGTGCCGAAATCTCCAAAAAACTTAGATTGTCGCTTGCGATATATGACGCTTTTTTCTACCTTTGCAATCAGATAACCGAATCTCGGTGCTGAACAGCCCTCTTTCGGACATATAGACAACAATAAATTCTCAAAACGCGCAACGTATGGCAATGGTTTCCAACTGCCCGCTCCCACCTCAAGAGGTGTCGACGCTAAACCTAAGCCGTCACTTTGCCAAAAAGCGACAAACTATGGCTACCGTATACGATTTCAAGCTCAACGATAAAAAGGGTAACGAAGTAAGCCTTTCCGACTATAAGGGCAAAGTTCTCCTCATTGTGAACACAGCTACCGAGTGTGGTTTCACTCCTCAATATGACGAACTCGAAGCGCTCTACAAGGCGCATCGCGCTCAGGGACTCGAGATCCTCGACATCCCCTGCAATCAGTTCGGCGGTCAAGCTCCCGGTACGGATGAGGAGATTCATGAATTCTGCACGATGAAGTTTGGCGTGGAATTCCCCCAATTCAAAAAGGCCGAGGTCAACGGCGAAGGCGAATTGCCCCTCTACACCTTCCTCAAGCAGCAGAAAGGTTTCGCCGGTTTCGATGCCGCTCACAAGTTGACGCCCATTCTTGAAGGTATGCTCGACAGGGCTAATCCCGATTGGCGCAAGAGCGACGACATCAAGTGGAACTTTACTAAATTCCTCGTGGATCGTGAAGGAAACGTGGTGGCTCGCTTCGAACCCACGCACGACATTAAAGACATAGAACAGCAAATTGAGCAGCTCTTCTAAGCTGACTATCAAACACTAAACTCCTATCGTATGACCGACCGGCGGTGCGTGATGCATTGCCTGTCGGTTGTATGCGCTTAGGCTAAAAACAGACGAACATGGACTACGAAAAATTGAAACTCGACAAGCAGCTTTGCTTTCGGCTCTACGCCGCAAGCCGCCTCATCACGCAAGCTTATCGTCCGTATTTGGACAAGTTGGGCGTGACTTATCCGCAGTATCTGGTATTGATGGTGCTTTGGGAAACAGATGAGCTGCCGGTCAACGACATTGCTAAGCGCTTGGCATTGGGAAACCAACACGGTGACGCCCCTTATTCAGCGAATGGAACGCGAGGGCATCGTCAATCGTACGAAAGGTAAGGTGGATACGCGCCAAACCATCGTGAGCCTGACGGCACACGGTAAGGAATTGCGCGAACAGTCGGTGGGCATCCCCGATTGTATGCTTGATATCCTTTGTGGACACGGAGTTCAAGAGTCGTCCATCTCGGAAATCCTCCCCCTGCTCGACGAACTCATCGACAGTCTCAAGAAGCGCGAAAAAGCAAACTAAGGTTTGCTTCTTTTTTGCGATTGATCTGCCGGCTCCTTGGCCGAAGGGGATCTCACTGCGCGACACGCTGAGTGCCGCGCAGTGCTTTTTTTGCCGTGGCGAGCGGCCGTGCTTGCGAATGGAGGAACTCATTATAATAAGGTGTGGCACCGGAAAAAGAATCGGGCGCGATGCCTTTACCGTTTGTGCTCGGCTTTTTTCGATGTGACGAAAAAAAATCAAGACGCGGAGGGCGTAGAATCAAAAGTTGTTTATAACTTTGCGAGAGGAACTCACCTTTATTTATGTCTATCCCCCATGACGACTGAAATAAATCTGCGCGAGCCACTCAAAGAATACTTTGGTTTTGAGTGCTTCAAAGACAATCAGGAAGCCATCATCCGCACACTGCTTTCCGGGCAGGATGTGTTCGTGCTGATGCCTACAGGCGGCGGCAAGTCACTTTGCTACCAACTGCCTGCACTGCTCATGGAGGGGGTGGCTATCGTGGTCTCGCCGTTGATTGCCTTGATGAAAAATCAGGTCGACGCGATGAGGCAGACGGGTGAAGACAACCGTGTGGCGCATTTCATCAATTCGTCGTTGCCCAAAGCCACGATCGAAGCGGTGAAAGCCGACATTCTAAACGGACACACTAAACTACTCTATGTGGCTCCAGAGCAATTGACCAAGGAGGACAATATCGCTTTTCTCCAATCGGTCAAAATCTCGTTCTATGCCATCGACGAAGCGCACTGTATCTCCGAGTGGGGGCATGATTTCGACCCGAATATCGGAAGATTCGCCCGCTCATCAACAAGATCGGTCCCGCTCCTGTGATTGCACTCACGGCGACGGCGACGGCAAAAGTGCGCACCGACATCAAGAAAAGTCTCGGCATGCCCGATGCCGTGGAGTTCAAAAGCTCGTTCAATCGCCCGAATCTTTATTACGAAGTACGTCCCAAAAGCGAGAAAGTCGACTATGACGTGATTCGTTTCATCAAGAGCCGTCCGGGTGTGAGCGGCATTATCTATTGTCTTTCGCGTAAGCGCGTGGAAGAACTCACCAGCATTTTGCTCGCCAATGATATCAAGGCCAGTGCTTATCACGCCGGTCTGGATGCACAAGTGCGCTCCGATACGCAAGATGCGTTCTTGAAAGAAATATTGACGTGATCGTGGCTACCATCGCCTTTGGCATGGGGATTGACAAGCCCGACGTTAGATTCGTGATACATTACGATATTCCCAAAAGTCTCGAAGGCTATTACCAAGAGACGGGACGCGCCGGACGAGACGGCGGTGAAGGCTTGTGTGTTGCGTTCTATTCGCACAAAGACTTGCAGAAGCTCGAAAAGTTCATGGAAGGTAAACCCGTGAGCGAGCAGGACATCGGTCGCCAACTACTCAAGGAGACCGCTGCCTATGCCGAGTCGGCCGTATGCCGTCGGAGGCTCTTGCTGCACTATTTCGGAGAGCAGTATGAGCCGGACAATTGTGGCAACTGTGACAACTGTAAAAACCCAAAGAAACAAGTGGAAGGAAAAGATCACTTATGCAAGGTCATCGAGGCTGTTCTCGAAACGAAAGAGAACTTCCGCGATGACTATATTAAAGACGTATTGATGGGTAACGCCACCGATGAGGTGGTGGCTCATCGTCATGATGAATTGGAATGCTTTGGCATTGCCGAAGATGTGGAAGACGACCGCGTGTGGAACGCCGTCATTAAACAAGCGCTCATTGCCAACTATCTCAGTAAAGATGTGGACAATTATGGCGTGTTGAAGGTTACTCCTGCCGGAAAAAAGTTTTTCAAGAAGCCTGAAAGCTTCCCTGTGGTCGAAGATAACGATTTCGACGACGAAGCCATTGCAGGTGCTGCTTTGCAACAGAGCGGAGCCGCCGCGGCACTTGACCCGCAGTTGTATCGCCACCTCAAAGATCTTCGCAAAAACATGGCGAAGGAGTTGGACGTTCCGCCTTATGTGATCTTTCAAGACACTTCGCTCGAAGCCATGGCTTCGACTTATCCGCAAACCGTCGAGGAATTGCAAAATATCCCCGGAGTCGGATCCGGAAAGGCGAAACGCTACGGTAGCCGCTTCTGTGAACTCATCCGTCGCCACTGCGAGGACAACGAAATTGAGCGCCCCGAAGAGTTCCGCTTCCGCACGGTACCTAAAAAATCGCAGCTCAAAGTAGATATTATCCGTGCGATTGACCGCAAAATTCCTCTCGACGAATTGGCCAAGGCCAAAGGACTCGATTTTGTAGACCTGCTCGATCATATTGATGCCATTGTCTACAGCGGAACAAAGATCAACATCGACTACTTCTTGGACGATATCATGGACGAAGACAGCATCGCCGACATCTTCGACTATTTCCGCGAGAGCGATACGGACTGTCTCGACAGTGCTTACGACGAACTCGGCGATGATTATACAGAAGACGAGATTCGCTTGGTGCGGATCAAGTTCCTCTCCCGAAATGGCCAACTAACAACCCTTACCCAATATGTCCACCACTCCCGAAGAAATTCAAGACAAAAAGGAAACGCTCAACTTTATCGAGCAAATCGTGAAAGATGATCTCGCTGCCGGCAAGAACGGCGGTCGCCTTCAAACGCGTTTCCCGCCGGAACCCAACGGCTACCTGCACATCGGACACGCCAAAGCCATCGCCCTGGACTTCGGAGTGGCGCAAAAGTTCGGCGGCGTCTGCAACCTCCGCATGGACGATACCAACCCTCAGAAGGAAGACCACGAATATGTGGAAGCGATCAAGCGAGATATTGAGTGGCTGGGCTATCATTGGGGAAAAATCCTCTATGCCTCCGACTACTTTGAGGACCTTTGGGAGTTTGCTGTGGCCTTGATCAAACAAGGTCGCGCCTATGTCGACGAACAAAGCAGCGAGGAGATCGCGGCGCAGAAGGGTACGCCCACACGTCCCGGAACGCCCAGCCCTTACCGCGACCGTCCGGTGGAAGAGTCCTTGCGCCTGTTCGAAGAAATGAACAGTGGACGCATTGAGCCCGGCAAAATGGTGTTGCGCGCCAAGATTGATATGGCGAGTGACAATATGCACTTCCGCGATCCCATTATGTACCGCGTGCTCAACATGCCTCACATTCGCACCGGCAACAAGTGGAACGCCTATCCCATGTATGACTTCACACACGGGCAGAGCGACTATCTCGAAGGTGTAACCCACTCCATCTGCACCCTCGAATTTGTTCCCCACCGTCCGCTTTATGACCTTTTTGTAGACTGGTATAAGGAAACGCGTGGAGAGGATCTTTCGGATAATCGTCCCCGTCAGTTTGAGTTCAACAAGCTCAATCTCAACTACACGCTGATGTCAAAGCGAAATCTTCTGATTTGACGAAAGAAGGCGTGGTCAACGGTTGGGATGATCCCCGTATGCCGACCATTTGCGGCATTCGTCGTCGCGGTTACAGCCCTGAAAGCATCCGCAAGTTCATCGATAAGATCGGCTACACCACCTTCGATGCACTCAACGATGTGAAATTGCTCGAGAGCGCCGTGCGTGCCGACCTCAATGAGCGTGCCACCCGCGTTTCGGCTGTCCTCGATCCCGTGAAACTTGTCATCACGAACTACCCAGAAGGGCAGGTTGAGGAACTCGAAGTGGTGAACAACCCCGAACGTCCCGAGGAAGGAACGCACACCATTGAGTTCAGCCGTGAATTGTGGATCGAGCGTGCCGACTTCAAGGAAGAAGCCGATAAAAAGTTCTTCCGTATGACGCCCGATAAGGAGACGCGTCTCAAAGGTGCCTATATTGTCAACTGCACCGGTTTCAAGAAGAACGAAGAAACCGGTCTTGTTGAAGAAATCTACTGCACCTACGATCCCACCTCCAAGGCCGGTACCGAAGGCGCCAACCGCAAGGTTAAAGGCACGATCCACTGGGTAAGCTGCGCTCATTGCTTGCCCGCCGAGGTGCGCAACTACGCTTGTCTGTGGACCTGCGAGAATCCGCGCGACGCAATCAAGCAATATGAAGACGAAAACGGCGTGCGCGGTATCGATGCCATGCGCCCCTTCCTCAATCCTGACAGCATTCGCATCAACCGCAATGCCTATGTGGAAAAATATGTGCAAACCCTTCAGCCGCTCCACTATTTACAGTTCACGCGTACGGGCTATTACAATATAGACCCCGATTCCACGCCCGAACATTTGATCTTCAACAGCACCGTTTCGCTCAAAGAAGACAAACACAAATAAAAGATCCGCGCACGTTCCTGTTGCCACGACCGAACCCGCTCATTCACTGCGGGAATCGGGCAACAATTATGCTAACGCGCGCACAATTTGCCCACCTATGAAGCGAGAACCCACAGATCTCAAAGCCCTGGTGAGCGAGTACGAACAAAAAATGTCGGAGGCGTCCGTTCCTTTGTGGATGGACGCCCCTGGTCTTTTGGATATACTCGACTACTACGAGCAAAACAATCAATACTTCGAGGCCGAAACCTGCATCCGCCTTGCCCTTCGTCTGCACCCCGATGATCCGGAAGTGCAGATTCGTCGTGCCTATCGGTTCAAAAACGAAGGCCGTTGGGCAGAAGCCGATGAAGTCGTGCGCAAAATGTCCGATCAGCAGCACCTCGATGTGCAATTCTATTATGCCGAACGTGCCCTCAGCCGTATGGAGTACGACGCGGCGGACACCATTTATGAAAAAGTACTCGCCGACGAAACCGATCTCGACACGCGTTTGCAGGCCGAAGAAGGCGAAACCCCGATGGGCATCAACGATCTTTTGCTTGAAATTGGCGAACTCTTTTTAGACTACGGCCATCCGGCTTATGCGCGAAAGTACTTGTTGCGCATTCCGGAGCAGGCGACAGAATATCCGCGTGCGCAGTTGCTCCAAGGTGAAGTCATGGCACAGTGGGGCGCTCACGACGCAGCGCGCGAGATGGCTGAGAAAGTGCTCGATGCCGATCCTTACAATCTCGATGCTTGGCTCTTTTTAGCTGATATTTCCAACGAACAAAAGCAATTTGAGAAGTGTGTTGAGGCTGCAGACTTTGCCATTGCCATCGAACCGCAGAACGAAAAAGCCCTTCGCTTCAAGGCCATTGAGAATTGGGGCTGGAGCATTGGGACGAAGTGCTCAAAGTCTACGAAACCTATCATGCCCTCTTCCCCAACGACTACAGCATGGCGCTCTCGGCTGGCGAAATTCTCGTCAACCGCCGCGAGTTTGCACAAGCCCGCGAGGTGCTCGAAGTTGCCGCGCAGAACTGTCCGAACGAGAACCCCGACAAAATTCGCATAGCGGGCGACCTCGCTCTTACCTATGCGGCAGAAGGCGATATGCGCACCGCCTATAGCATGTTGGCCTCCACCTCCTCGCTCGGAGTGGAGCAGGCCGAAATTCACTTGCGCACCTTCGAACTCGCCGTTGCCCACCGCCAACCCGATTTTGCGGCCGATGTCATCGCGCACATGGCACAGATGTACGGCTTCACCCCCGATGCACGGCGCCGCATCGCCCATGCCCTTTGTGAAAACGATTGTTTCGACGATCCCGGCTCCGGCGGCATCTGGCGTGCGCTGTTCAATTCGCGCCCCGAAGATTCCGCGCCGGCCGCCCCCTACATCGCTTATGCCGCTCGGCGATTGAAGCAGGGTGCGTTCTATCTCCGCTGGTTAGAAATCGCTTTGCGCGAAGAACCTCAACTCACGCGCCAAATTTTCACCCAAGTCTATCCTTTTGCCTCTCCCGATGCTCTCCTCGACAGCGCACGCGGCGAGTTTCCGGATGAGGCTCCCCCATCGTCAAATCCTTAATATCCATACATCATGCACCTTTATCAACGCATTCAATTTTGGGCGCTGACCTTCGTGGCGCTGTTTGTGACCGTCAGCGCAAATGCTGCCGCGGCAGTCGACAACCCTCGTCCCTTCGTCGTGCCCGAACTCACTTCTTGGCAAGGCGCGCGTGGCGATTTCCATCCCACCGGCCGCATCGTAGTGACCGATCGTGCCTTCTTGCCTGTGGCCGAACGCTTTGCCGCCGACTACGCCGAACTCTTTTCGAGCCGACTCACCGTCGTGCAAGGCAAAGGCCGCGCCGGTGACCTCGTTTTGTCGCGCGCCGATCGTAGTGACACCCTCGGTGCCGAAGGTTATCGCCTGACCGTTGGCGAAACGGCCACTATCACCGCCGCCACCGCACAAGGTGCATTTTGGGGTACGCGCACCATTTTGCAAATCAGCGAACAAACCCGCTCGCATGCCCTCCCCTGTGGTGTAGCCACCGACCGCCCCGCCTATCCTGTGCGCGGTTTCATGATCGATGTCGGCCGCAAATACATCCCCATGGACTATTTGCGCCAACTCGTCAAGGTGATGGCCTATTATAAGATGAACACCTTGCAGGTACACCTCAACGACAACGGCTTCAAGCAGTACTTCGGCAACGATTGGGCGAAGACCCCTGCCGCTTTCCGTCTCGAAAGCGACTTCTTCCCCGGTCTTACTGCGCGCGACGGTAGCTATAAGAAGAAAGAGTTCCGTGCTTTCCAGCGCGAAGCCGCCGCGCAAGGTGTGGAAATTCTCCCCGAGATCGACGTACCCGCCCACTCTCTGGCATTTACGCACTATCGTCCCTCACTCGGCTCGGAAGAATTCGGAGCCGACCACCTCAATCTCCGCAATCCCGCCGTCGTTCCCTTCCTCGACAGCCTCTTCACGGAGTATTGTGCCGGCCCCGACCCCGTTTGTCGGCCCGCGCGTGCATATCGGTACAGACGAATACAGCAACAAAGACAAAGCTGTGGTCGAACTCTTCCGTTCGCTCACCGACCACCTCATTCGCCACGTCGAACGCTATGGCAAACAGGCCGTGGCTTGGGGCGCACTTACGCATGCCCACGGCGATACGCCCGTCAAGAGCAAGAACGTGATTCTCGAAGCGTGGTACAACGGCTATGCCGACCCCGCGAAGATGAAAGCCCAGGGCTATCAGCTCATTTCCATCCCCGACGGCTACGTCTACATCGTCCCCGCCGCCGGTTACTACTACGATTACCTCAACTGCCCGATGCTCTATGAGAAATGGACACCGGCGCAGATCGGCAATCAGAAGTTTGAAGAAGGCGACCCCGCCATTCTCGGCGGAATGTTTGCCGTTTGGAACGACCATGCCGGTAACGGCATCACCGTGCGCGACATCCACCACCGCGTCATGCCCGCTCTCCGCACCATCTCCGCCAAGACGTGGACGGGTGCAGCCGTGAGCGTGCCGTATGCCGAGTTTGCCCGTCGTGGAGCCGCCCTCAGCGAAGCCCCCGGTGTCAACCTCCTCGGCCGTCTGCCCGGCATTGCCGAAGGGCGTGCCACCTTGCGCTGTCCGCGTCCCGTGTTGCTGCCCAATGCTCCCGTCGACTGGGTGGGTGACGCCGTGGGGTATGACTACACAGTCTCCTTCGAACTCGAAGCCGACTCCGTGCGCCGCGGCGATGTCCTCTTCTCCTCGTCCGACGCCACCGTGTATCTCGCTTCGCCCAAGAACGGCAAACTCGCCTTCGAGCGTGAGGGCTATCTCAACGAGTTCGACTATGTCGTGCCCGCCGGTCGCAAAGTGCGCCTCTCCTTTGTGGGCACCAACCGCGAAACGCTGCTCTTTGTCGACGGCCGTTTCCGTCAAGCCCTCTATCCCTTGACGCTCGGCAGCGCATCGACCGACGCCGGTCTTGCCGGTGCGAGTGCCGATCCCTATGCCGCGTCGAAATGTACTACCAGCGCACGCTCGTCTTCCCCCTCGCGCGCACCGGCAACTTTGTGGGTCGCATCTCCGATCTCAGCGTCTCTAACTATGCTGAACGCTGATGTTGAAAACCGGCAATCGTGAGTTATAGGAACAGCTAAGATCTCTGAAGGCTGGGTCAATTAACTTTACAGTATCCGAAAGCAAAACGACCACCATCATAGAGTTTCCCCTCTGATGGTGGTCGTTTTTAGGAAAATGGATATCGCTCGTCGAAATGCTATCCATCTCTTGGGCTAATCTGCAAAGAGAAGGTGTGAGTTGTTTATTTGCTGACTTGTTTGTGTCCGTTTACGATAATAATTTGACCATGACGAGTCGTAGAAACGCGTCGGCCCGATAAATTATATTGACGCGTTGCCATTTTATTTTGTCTTTGCAAGGAGAGTCCTGTTGGATTTTCTATTTCCTTTAGAAGCTCATGTAATTCATATCTTATGTAATCTATGCGCTTCCTGAGATCATAATTTCGGTCACTAAGCTCTGATATCTTTGATTTAATTTCTTCGTTTTTTTCTTTCGATAGAGGGGAACCAAGGACGCTGAGGATTCTTGCTGATTCATTTCCCAGCTCATTTGTGTATACATGTATATATTCAATATACTTGCGTATCTCCAGAAGCTTTTCCTTTTGTGTTTCGGTAGGTGTTTTTGCGGAATCAAATACCGCTTGAAATCTAAAATAGAGTTCTACAGTCACCTTTTCCGTGGTGGTTATGTTGTCTAAAAGCATTTTCGCTTCTGTTATGTTTTCGTCTTGCAGCTCGCTTGAGGCAGCAAAAAAAGTAGAGGATCCCGAAGTCGTTTGCGGAAGTGGACTTGCCGAAGCATTGAGAGCCGTTCCTGTGAGAAACAGCAATGCGGTGGAAAGAAAAAGAAGTAGATGTTTGGTCATACGATAAATGAATTGTGATTATACTGTTTGTCGATATGTAGTTTTCCTACTTTATCAGTGTGGCAAAGATATCGTATTTTTTTTTTGTGAGGGGAATGATAAATAGTTAAATTGATAGCCGGAGGTTTTTTATTGTCGAAATTGTAAAGCCTGTGTTCATTTTATCCTTCATAAAAGAGAACTGAGAGTAGAATTCTGTGAATCGGTATGTACCGGTCGCATTTCCGACCTCAGCGTGTCCAATTATGCCGAACATTGATTTCGCCCTCCGCCTATAAGCCAAACGGCACCGCCACACTGAAAAGTGGCGGTGCCGTTTTTTTGTTGCCCCTTGCGGTGTGAACGAGAGGGGTGAGGAGAGTGTGTGCTTATTTGAGCGCCTCAAATTGCGAAGGCATACCTACCACCGAGAAGGCCAAGCCTTCGCTCTTTTTCGTTTTCAGGTTGTAGGCATAGAAGCCGTAAGCCTCGTCGTTGCCGCTGCCGAAATAGAGTTTGCCGTCGCGTTCGCCGATGGCCACGGCGTGGCCGTTCGAATAGGGGATGCCGTCGATCTTCTGCACGCTGCGTTGTTGCAGATCGATCACCACGGGGAACATCACCTTGGCCAGATAGGGGTTCTTATTATTGGGATCGAGGGCAAAGTTGGCGGCCATGGCATAGACTTTCCGTCGGAGGCGAGGCGGACAGTACCCACATAGTCGATCGCTCCGTCGAAGCCTTGCACCTTCGCCGTTTGGTAGTTGATCACAAAGTCGGGGTCGAAATCCGTCTGTCCCTTGCGAATGCGCAGCAGACCGCCGGCAAAGCCCGGTTTGTAGCCGAAGCTGCCCATGCAGTTGACGTAAATGTCGCCTTGGGCGTCCACGAAAACAGAATGCGGGTCGATGGGGCGCGTGGCAAAGCTCAGTTCGTGCTTCGTGTCGCTGATCTTTTTCACCACTTTGTCGGTCTTCGTGTCCACAACGGCCATGTCGGCTTGCTTCGCAGTCGGCATCCATTGCGCGTCAAACTGGTTGAGACCCACGAAAAGGAGCCCGTCGCGTTCCACCATGGCGGCAGGAGCTACGCGCATGTCCTTCTGTGCCAAGGCGTTCATATCGATTTCGGCGATTTTCTGCATTGTCGAGGGATTGAACGCCCAAATCTGTCCCGTGTTTTGGAACGAAACGTAGGCCTTTGTGTCGCTCACCTTGCACACATTGGCCGCCCCCGCGCCGGCAGGCAGCGCGAGTGTGCCGCGCAGTTGCAGCGTGCCGTTGGTTTCATAGACATAGTGGCGCATCTCCGCCTTGTTGTTGCCCATATAGTCGGGCAGCACAAAGACGTCGCGACCCTGCACCACTGGAGGAGCACCGAAACCGGCGGGCACCGCCTTCGCGTTGTCGTAGTGTCCCTTCAGTCCATCGACGAGTTGCATGTAGCAAACGCCGCTTGCCCCGTCGGGGTTGACCACCGTGGTGGTGATGAGCGTCGAACCCTTTTGAGCGGAGGGGGTGGGTTGAGGTTTGTCGTTGTCGCAGGCGCTTTGAGCCAGCAACAGGAGGCCGGCCGCTGCGCAAAACAGCATTTTCTTGAACATCTAGATGAAGTATTAAGTGGAAAATAGGAAACAATGAGGATTCAGTGCAGTAGATAGCGCAGTTTCACTGAGAAGGTGCGGCCGGGCAGCGGCCGATTGAACTCCGACACCGTTTCGCGGTCGGTGAGGTTCTTTACTTTCAGCGTCAGCGTCCAGCGTCGGTGAGCGAAACGCTGTTCTATGGCTGCATCGAAGGTGAGTGAGGTGGGAATGAGCTTTTCAAGGTAAGCCCCCATCTCGAAGTCGTAGGAATAGCGGTGCACATACGAGGCATCGAGCAGCAGTCGCGTGTTTTGACCGTGGCCGAAGAGATCGGCCCAGTGCAGTTCGCCGCCGAAATTGGCCATCAGATAGGGAATGTTCGGGATGCGCAAACCGTAAGTGGGGTTGGGCGCCTTCGAGTTGGGGAAGGTGCGCCGCCGGTCGCGCAGATCTTGCCACGTGCCGTTGGCGTAGAGGTAGCACCAGCGCGTCACGTCGGCTTTTATCTCCGCTTCGATGCCCATGGTGCGCACTTGTCCGAAATTGGTGTAGCGCGCCATCGTAGGCAGGAGGTCGGGGGTGAAGCGCACCATGTCGGTGAGTTCGCTCATGTAGGCATTGACCTCGGCCTCCCACACCCGATCGTCGGACAGTGGCCGCCGATAGAGCAAACCGAGGTTAAGGCTCTTGTTGCGTTCGGGGAGCAGATCGGGCGAAGGGAGGATGTTGAAGCTGTTGCCGAGAAGTTCTTCGCTTGTGGGGATGCGCACTTCCGAAGCCATCGAGCCTTTGACTGTCCAGAGGGGGGTGATGCGATAGCAAGCGGCGAGGTTGCTGCCCCATTCACTGCGATTGATGTGAATGGTCTTGATGTCGCGCAAATAGAAGTTGTGTAGCATTTGTGCGCGCGAACCGATGAGGAAGTGCTTTCGCCGTCACGGCCGTCTGCAACCGCCGATCGAAGAAGAAAGCCTCGTAGGACAAGCCCGTGGTGAGGGCTGTGAGCCGGCTGTCGAAGTTGGCGGGATAGCCCAGCGAGCGATCCATCAATTCGTTGTGCGGTTGTTGCCACGTGCCGGTGCCGTAGAGGTTGAGATTGAGGGCGTGATCCGGTCGGATGGTATATTCCAAATTCAACTTGCCGATCCAATCGTGCGAGCGGTGGTGGCCGTCCGAAGCGAAAGGCCCCGTTTCGCCGCCCAAAGGCGAGAGGGTGGGATAGGTGCGTCCGTCCCATGCGTGGCGCACGCGGGCGGTGTCGCAAAGGCCGTAGCCCCCGATGTTGTAGGCCGTGGAGAAATCGAAATCCAAGCCCTCGACGAAGAAGTTTTTGCGCTTCGCTTCAAGCGATACGAGGAAGGACGAAGCGTGGTTGTGGGCGCTGCGATAGTCCCAGTCGATGCCTTGGATGCCTTGGCGCGTGGAGGTGAGGACAAATTCCGATTTGAGTTCGTCGAACCACCACTTCGTTTCTTTGATCGAGCCGCCGATCACGGCTTTGCGGAACGCATCGTTGCCGCGGCGCACACGCAGGTCGTTTTGGTTGTGGAGCGTCATTTCATAGTCGTTGTCCGACGCGACAAACAAGCCGCCCAAGCCCAACTCGAGCCCTCGGTCGGCAAAACTACGTTTGAAGACGGAGTTGGCGCGGTGGGTGTTGTAGCTCCCCACCTCGTAGGACGCATCGAGATAGCGCGGCGGATAGTCTTTGAGCACGACGTTCACCGCGCCGCCCATAGCCGTGCCCCCGAAGCGGTAGGGCACGATGCCCTTTGTAGACTTCCACGCGCTCGATCATGTCGGTGGGGATGTCGTCGAGCGTGACAAAATTGCTTATTTGTCCGGCGGAGGTGCCGTCGATGTAGAGCCCCATGCGCTTGCCCTCGAGACCGCGCACCGAGATGCGCGAACTGCTGCCGACTCCGCCCATTGAGCGGATGGTCACGCCGGCCACGCGGCCGAGCACCTCGTTGAGCGAGGAGGCTGAACCGTCTATTTGGCGTGTAGAGAGGAGGGTCAAGGCCTGCGGGGCGTATTTGAGGCGCGTGGCTTCGGCATGTGCGGTGACGGTGGCCTCGTTCAGCCGGCGCGAAGACGACACCACGGTGCTGTCGGTGACTGTGCCGGCCGGCGCCGGGGAAGAATCCGCACCGACGGCGGGCGAAAGCGGAGCGCCGGCGCAAGGAACGACACCCGCCAGGAGGAGGGGGAGAATATATTTTGTAGGTTTCATGCCATGTGGGTTTCGACTTGCAAAATTAAAGGATTTCGCGAGGCAGGGCAATACCCATTTTAGGGTATATGCTGTGCCCTTTTTGGCAAGCATGAGGGGCATTTTTTCTCCTTTTTCGGGATTTCGTGCCGGAGGAATACCCAAATGTGGTGAACCGCTGCGTTGTCTCGTTCGCGATGGAGCACGGCGAGCGGGAGACTTGCGGGTGCGAAACGAAAGTGGAGAAGTTTGCCGAAAAAGTAGAGGACTTTTCGGGCGCGCTATGCCGTAGCTTGTTGCACTTGCCGATTGACTCTACGCGTTGAAGTTAGCGGACAGCAATAAAAGGAGAAAGACAATCCCCCACTCGGCACAGCCATGCGCCGAGTGGGGGATTATTTTATAATGTTTTCGCTGTTGCGTATTATTATGGCGATCAGTCGATGAAGCGGCGCGTGAGGGGCGCAAATTCGTCGACGCGGCGGTCGCGGAGGAAAGGCCACCAGCGGCGTACATTCTCGCTGCGTTGCAGGTCGATGTCGACCAGGTACACGCCTTCGCTCTCGGTGTCGGCGCGGAAGAGGAGTTCGCCTTGCGGACCGGCCACAAAGGAACTACCCCAAAATTGGATGCCGTTGGTTTGTCCGCTGGGATCGGGTTCGTGACCGACACGGTTGACGGCGATGACGGGCAGACCGTTGGCGACGGCGTGACCGCGCTGCACTGTCGTCCACGCTTCGCGTTGACGCTCCTGTTCGGCGGGGACGTCGCTACTCTCATAACCGATGGCGGTGGGGTAGATGAGGAGTTCTGCGCCGCGGAGTGCCATGAGGCGAGCGCCCTCGGGATACCACTGGTCCCAGCAGACTTGTACGCCGAGACGGCCGACGCTGGTGTCGATGGGTTCGAAACCGAGGTCGCCGGGGGTGAAGTAGAACTTTTCGTAGTAGGCGGGATCGTCGGGGATGTGCATCTTGCGGTATTTGCCGGCGATCGATCCGTCGCGCTCAAAGACCACGGCTGTGTTGTGGTAGAGCCCCGGTGCGCGGCGCTCGAAGAGGGAAGTAACGAGCACTACGGCGTGGCGGCGTGCGAGTTCGCCGAAAAACTCGGTCGAAGGACCGGGAATGGGTTCGGCGAGGTCGAAAAGCTCGGTGTTTTCTGTTTGACAGAAATAGGGAGTGTTGTGCAGTTCTTGCAGCACCACGAGTTCGGCTCCGCCTTGCGCGGCGGTGGCGATGTGTTCGGCGAGTCGGTTGCGGTTTTGTGTGGGATCAGGCACACAAGGCATTTGGATGAGGGCAACTTTCATTGTGCGAAGAGTTTTTTCGGGAGAGAAAGAATGGGAGACAGAGCATGTTCGACGGTTTAGTCGAAACGAACGACTCCACGGGGATATTGCATCGTGACGCAATGGAGCGAACCGTGCTGACGGATGAGGCTGCGACAGTCGACACCGACAATCTCGTGGTGGGGGAAGGCCTTTTGGAGGGCACGGCGCGCAGTTTCGTCGTGGTCGGGCTGGGCGTAGGTGGGAAGGAGCACCGCGCGATCCATGATGAGGAAGTTGGCGTAGGTGGCGGGGAGGCGCTCGCCGTCTTCGTCGTGAACGGCATCGGGCATCGGCACGGGAATAAGTCGATAGGGACGATCGTCGGCCGTGCGGAAGGCTTGCAATTCGGCCTCCATAGCTTGGAGTTCGGCGTAGTGCTCGTCGGCGGGATCGTCGCACTTGACGTAGACAATGGTCTGATTCGGGCAAAGACGAGCGAGGGTGTCGATGTGCGAATCGGTGTCGTCGCCGGCCAGATAGCCGTGGTTCAACCAAAGCACGCGCTCGGCACCGAGCCGTTCGCGGAGCAGCATTTCCACTTGTTCGCGATCGGGCGTCGGCACCATGTCGTCTGCGTTGCGACGGTTGGCGTTGAGCAGACAGGCCGCGGTGGTGAGGAGTGTGCCCGCACCGTCACTTTCAATCGCGCCGCCTTCGAGTTCGAAATCGAGGGCCGAAACATAGTGTCCGTGGAGCCAACCGGTGTCGAAAAGTCGGCGATTGATGGCGTTGTCGCGGTCGGCGGCGAATTTTCCGCCCCAGCCGTTGAAGCGGAAGTCGAGCAATTCGGCCCCGTTGTCGGAGAGCACGGTGAGAAAGCCGTGGTCGCGCGCCCAAGTGTCGTCGGAAGGAGCGGCGAAGAAGTGCACGTTTTGCAAAACGGCGGCAGGAAGTCGGCGCGAGAGCAAGGTTTGTACTTCGTCCGGCTCGGGCGTAACGATCAAGAGGGGTTGGCGAACCGCTATTTCGTAGGCGAGGCGAACGAAGGTGTCGGTGACCTCAGCGAGCATGTAGTGCCAATCGGTGTCGGCGTGCGGCCAGGTAAGTTGCACGGCGCTTTGGGGCGCCCACTCTGCGGGGAGCACACGCTGAGGACGGGGTTCTTGACGTTCGACATCGGCGGCGCGCTGCACGTCTTCGAGGTGCAGTTCGGCGGTGCGGCCGAGACCGGGTTGGGGAGGGAGAGCTTCTAAAGCCATGGTGGAGTCGCTGAAAGGGTGATAGGCCGGAAGCCTTGGTTATTCTGCGCGGAGTGCACCTTCGGGGTGGTAGCCGCGAAGGAAATCGCTGACGGTCATTCGCTTCTTGCCGGCAAGTTGAAGTTGCGTCAGCGCAAGGTAGCCGTCGGAGAAGGCAATTTTGAAATAGGTCTTGCCGTCGGTGAGTACCGTGCCCGGGGCTTCTGCCACGGAGGTCTCTTCGCGTGTGGTCGCATAGATCTTAAGCATCGTGCGTTTGCCGTTTTTCCTCCACCAGTTCTGTCCAAGCGGCGGGGTAGGGCGACATGCCGCGCACGAAATCAAAGGCGCGTTTCACCGGGAGATCGAACGCCAAACGACAAGTGTCTTTGAAAATCTTGGGTGCGTGGCGAATTTCGGTGTCGGCCGTGAGCGTATCTTGGTCGATGGGACGAATGTTGCCCGCGATGATGTCATCGACGGTTTGTGTCACCACCCCTGCGCCGATGTCGCGCAGACGGTCGTGGACGGTTTCGACGTTGTCCTCCTCCGTGATGGGGGTGCGCGCTTGGTGGATGATGCGACCGGTGTCAATTTCGTGGTCGAGCAAGAAAGTGGTGACGCCCGTTTCGGTGTCGCCGTTGATAATCGCCCAGTTGATGGGGGCGGCGCCGCGATATTGGGGGAGCAACGAAGCGTGGAGGTTGAACGTGCCGTGAGGCGGCATGTCCCAAACCGCTTCGGGCAGCATGCGGAAGGCGACGATCACTTGCAAATCGGCGCGATAGCTGCGCAGTTCTTCCAAGAAGTTGGGATCTTTCAACTTCTCCGGCTGGAGAACGGGGATATTGTGCGCCACAGCATATTGTTTCACAGCGCTTTGTGACAGCTCGCTTTGGTGGCGACCCACGGGTTTGTCGGGCATGGTGACCACGGCCACCACGTTATATCCGCCTTCGACGAGGGCGCGCAGACTACCGACGGCGAAGTCGGGAGTACCCATGAAGACGATACGGAAATCTTGTCGGTTCATCGTAGAGAAATGTATGGTTTCAGCAGATCATTGCGGGATAAATGACCGTAACTGCATTATTTTGTGCGAAGATACGCCTTTTTCGCCGAAAAAAGAGTACCTTTGCTGCGCTAAATGTATAGACTCGACTCGGTAAAGTCTGCGTTTACGGTGCTTTCGCGTGATCGGATACCTCTTTTATATATAGGTGTTCGCAACGTGCGGCGAGCGCTTTCCTGTGCTGCTCCTGCACAATGAGCAGAAGTTCGCACAGCGCGTTGCCGTTGGTCGACTTGTGGCGCGAAAAAGCCCTCATCATTCGTATTCAAAATAAATAAAGCATAAACACCACACCTCATGAACATTACTCTCGAACAGTCCGGAGTGAGCGCCCTCGTCTCGCTGAAGATGGAGAAGGCCGACTATCAGGACGCTGTCAAGAAGGAACTCAAGAATATCGCGGCGAAAGCCGAAATGCCCGGTTTCCGCAAGGGCAAAGTACCCGCCGGCCTGGTCAATAAGCGTTTTGGCACGGAGGTGAAGATGAACGAAATCAACCGCCTCGTGGGTGAAAACCTCCAGAAGTTCATCGAAGAAAAGAAGCTCAGCGTGCTCGGCGAGCCCATGATGTCTGAACAGCAACAAGCACAAGACATCGAGCACCAAGACGATTCGAATTCAAGTTCGACATCGCCCTCGCGCCCGAGTTCAAAGTCGAACTCACCGACAAAGATCAGCTCACCTACTACGACGTAGAAGTTTCTGAAGAGCAGGTCGACGAGCAAGTGAAGGCTTTCGCACAGCAAGCCGGTCACCCCGAAGAAGTGCAGGAATACGCCGATCGCGACATCTTGCGCGGTGCCCTCGCCGAACAAGACGCAGAAGGCAACTTGCTCGAAGGCGGTATCAGCCTCGACAGCGTGAGCCTCATGCCCAGCTACTTCGTCAGCGAAGATCAGAAGAAGCTCTTCGAAGGCGCCAAGGTGAACGACGTCATCACGTTCAACCCCTCCGAAGCACACGGCGAAGCTGAATTGGCCGCTCTCCTCAAGCTCGACAAGGAAGAAGCCGCTAAGCACACCGGCAAGTTCACCTTCCAAGTAACCAGCATCAGCCGTTTCGTGCCCGCCGCCTACGATCAGGAACTCTTCGATCGCGTGTTCGAACCCGGCACCGTGAAGAGCGAAGAGGAAATGCGCGCCAAGGTGAAGGAGCTCATCCAAAGCCAATACAACCAAGACGCCGATATGAAATTCCTCATCGATGTGCGCAAGTACGCCGAAGAGAAGGTGGGCAAGCTCGAATTCCCCGAAGCACTGCTCAAGCGCTTCATGAAGCTCCAAAACGCCGACAAGGGCGAAGAGTTCGTTGAAAAGAACTTCGAAAAGAGCCTCGAGGAACTCCGCTGGCACCTCATCAAGGAACAACTCGTTGAGGCCAACAAGGTGACCATCGACCAGAAGGACGTTAAGGAAGCTGCCCTCCAAACGGCACGCATCCAGTTCGCGCAATACGGTTTGACCAACGTGCCCGAGGAATACCTCGAAAACTACGCCAACGAAATGCTCAAGGATCGCAACCAAATGAACGCTTTCGTTGATCGCAGCGTGAACGCCAAGCTCGCCGCAGCACTCAAGGAAGTGGTGAAACTCGAGCACAAGAGCATCTCGTTCGAAGACTTCGCCAAGTTCTTCGAAGCCGAAAATGCTGAATAAAAGCATATCGCACACCGACAGATAGTGGCTCAGGCACACTATTTGCTACATCATCGGATGAGGGTGAACGGGTGATAATCATCCGTTGCCCTCATTCGCCTTTTTCTATCGTGCCTTCCGTCGCCGGAAGCTCGACTTTATTCATCCTTATCCAGAAGCATCGCATGAATCCCGATTTCCGTAAGTTTGCCACCCAAAAGGCCGGTATCAACTCGATGGTGTTCGACGACGTGGTCGCCGTCCAAAACCAATATCTCAACCCCTATATCCTCGAAGAACGTCAACTCAACGTCACCCAGATGGACGTGTTCAGTCGCCTGATGATGGATCGCATTATCTTCCTCGGAACGCCCATCGACGACACCACTGCCAATGTGCTTCAAGCCCAATTGCTCTATCTCGACTCTGTCGATTCCGGCAAAGACATCTCCATCTATATCAATTCGCCCGGCGGTAGCGTCTATGCCGGACTCGGCATCTATGACACAATGCAATTCGTTCAAAGTTCGGTCGAAACTCTTTGTACAGGCATGGCTGCTTCCATGGCCGCCGTCCTCCTCGTGGCCGGCGCCGAAGGCAAGCGTTCGGCTTTGCCCCACAGCCGCGTCATGATCCACCAGCCCCTCGGCGGCGCACAAGGTCAGGCCTCGGACATCGAGATCACCGCGCGCGAAATCATGAAGCTCAAAAAGGAACTCTACACCATCATCTCCGAGCACAGCCACACCGACTTTGACAAGGTTTGGGCAGACAGCGACCGCGACTACTGGATGACCGCGGAAGAAGCCAAAGAATACGGCATGATCGACAAGGTGTTGGCACGTAAAGCCTAAGTCGTTCGTCCCCATCACCCTGACAAAATCATTTTATGTCCAAACATAATTCACACGAAGAGCATTGCGCCTTTTGCGGTCGTCCGGCCACGCAAGTCGATATGCTCATTCACGGCACAGATGCCTGCATCTGCAGCGACTGCGCCGAGCGCGCCAAAGAAATCGTCGACAACAGCATGCGCACCGCGCAGGCCGAGAGTGTCGAAGCCGATTTCGGCGAACTGCCCAAACCCAAGGAGATCAAAGCCTATCTCGACCAGTACATCATTGGGCAGGACGATGCCAAAAAATACCTCGCCGTAGCGGTCTACAACCACTACAAGCGTCTGCTTAGTCACAATGCCGAAGGCGGCGATGACAATGTGGAGATCGAAAAGAGCAACATCGTCATGGTCGGTTCGACCGGTACCGGCAAAACCCTCTTGGCGCGCACCATCGCCAAGTTGCTCAAAGTGCCCTTCACCATTGTCGACGCCACGGTGTTCACGCAGGCCGGTTATGTTGGCGAAGACGTGGAAAGCATCCTCAGCCGTCTGCTGCAAGTGGCCGACTACGATGTGGCTCGCGCAGAGCGCGGCATCGTCTTCATCGACGAAATTGACAAGATCGCCCGCAAAGGCGACAACCCCTCCATCACACGCGACGTCAGCGGAGAAGGAGTGCAACAGAGCATGCTTAAATTGCTCGAAGGCTCCATCGTCAATGTGCCCCCAAGGGCGGACGCAAGCACCCCGATCAGGACTACATTCAGGTCGATACCCACAACATCCTCTTCATCTGCGGCGGTGCCTTCGACGGCATCGAGAAGAAGATCGCCCAGCGACTCAACACCCACACCGTGGGCTACAATTCGGTGCAAAACAAGCAGAAAATCGACACTTCCGACCTCATGCAGTACGTCGAACCGCAGGATCTCAAATCCTTCGGCTTGATTCCCGAAATTATTGGCCGTCTGCCGGTGCTCACCTACCTGAAGCCGCTCAACAGGGAGGCGTTGCGCAACATCCTCACCGAGCCGAAAAACTCCATCACGAAGCAGTACACTAAACTCTTCGCGCTCGATGGGATCAAACTCACCTTCGAGCCCGAGGTGCTCGACTATGTGGTCGATCGCGCGGTGGAATACAAACTCGGTGCGCGCGGACTCCGTTCGATTGTCGAATCGATCATGACCGAAGCCATGTTCGAAGCGCCCTCCGACAATCGCAAGGAATTCACCGTGACGCTGGACTATGCGCGTCGACAATTTGAGAAAGCCGATCGTTTGCACCACTGAGCCCCATTTGTTGCGTTTTCGCAGCAGCGACGAAACATCCCAACTCCCTCATCGCCGAGAACATTCGGCTGTGAGGGTGTTTTTTGTCCCAACGCGCGCACGCGTACGCGCGTCCGGCGTTTTTCGTTTTTTGCCTTCACCTCTTCACCTCGTGGGCGTAAAATTTTGGTGCTGAAAGGGTTACGGGTGAAGGCAAAGCCTGCATTGCCTTCACCGGTGAAGTGTTAAATCGGTGCTTGCCTTCACCCTTATTCCTTTTGATAATCAGGGTGTTGTGGGTGAAGGTGAAGGGTGAAGGCAAGAAATGCAAACTCGCTGAGTGCGCGATGTGCGTGGGCGCGTGTCCGTTCGGGCGTGTCTGTGCGCGTGGGAAAGCGAGGGGCGAGGAGGGAAGGCCGCCGAATATCGGCTTTTTCCCGAAAAAGGAGCGTGGTTTGGGCGAAAAATAGGGAGAGTTCGAAAGAAAGTCCACTTGTTTTGCTTCAATGTTGTCTTTTTTCGATTGTGTTGAAACTTTTCTTTCGTAAAATTGCGCCTGTTCGAAATAAAATCAGTAGTTTTGCCCTCGATAAAACACAACCTCCTCTTTTTCCGCCGTTCTGCGGTGTCCATATAGCGTGAATCGCCCGGCTTTCGGCCGATGCGTCAGCGCAAATGCTCTTTGATTTGCTGAAACAATGAAGTGCCGCGAAGTCGGTTTTTGTGAGTGTGGAGAAGTCCATCTGCCTAAAAATGAGTTGGATGAAGGACTTCTTCCGGCTTGTCGGAACCTGCGATCGACGGCGGTGGCCTTTCGGATCCCTCCTTCGCTTTGGGGGGCTGTTGGCCTCCCGATGAGCGCCCATCTTGCTTTTTTTCGTCCCATCAAGGGGCAACCTACCAAAAATGCGTAACTTTGCCCATGCAACGCCACGGCTGCGCATCCGCCGCCGGTGTTGCACTAACTCATCGATAAACATGAAACACTCCCTTTTGGCCACTGCGCTCCTCTTGTCCGGCTTCGCTTCGACCGGCGGTGCGCTCCGTGCAGCCGACCGCAACACCGTCACGGTGGCGGTCATCTCGCTCAACGATTTCCACGCCGGACTCCTCCCCAATCCTGCCCAGCAAGTGCCCGGGGCGGCGTGGGTGGTGCAAACCCTCGATTCGCTCAAAAGCGTCTACCCCTATAACGTCACCGTTTCGGCGGGCGACAATTTCGGCGGCAGCTTCTTCTACAATGCCACGCGCAAAACAAGCCTCATGCCGCAGCTGTTCAAAGACATGGGCATCCGCGTGAGCGTGCTCGGCAACCACGAGTTCGACGAAGGACAGGAGGTGCTGGCGCGCAAATGGAATGACGTGGAGAACAAACCCCGCTCGTGGGAAATCACCTACGTGGGGCTAACGTGCGTGAGACCGCGACCGGCCGACAGCCCGACTATGTGCAGCCTTGGGCGGTGGTGCCGGTGCGCATCAACGATCACCGCACGGTCAATGTGGCTTTCGTGGGGCTCAGCACCAGCAACACACCGTGGCAAACCTCGGCGCGTCGCGTGGTGGGCTTGTCGTTCGACGGCAACTACACCGGGGTGCTCGACTCCCTGCGCCGTTTGCCCAACTACAAGGAGGTGGAAGAAGCGCCCGTGCGCTTGATTCTTTGCCACATCGGCACGGAGATGAAAAACGGACGCGCCCTGTGGGAGGATCGCGACGAGAAGAACCTCCAAGCCATGGACAATCCCGATTTCTGCGGAGTGCTTTCCGGACATACCCATTTGGCCGTGATCGGTGAGACCGACAGCAAGCGACCCATTCCCGTGGTGCAGGGGCTGTGGCACGGCATCTACGTGTCGATGCTCAAATGCGAAGTCGACACCGTGACCAATCAGGTCGTGAAGGTCACCCCCGAATTGGTGCGCGTCAACCCCAAAGCGCGACTCAACCCCACGGCGGCGCGACTCCAAGCGCAGATCGAGGAGCAATATCACACCACGCTCTTCCGTGGCATTCCGCTCAGTCAGAAACTCACCGAAGCCGAAAAGGCCATTGAGCACGATCGTCGTGTGGCACGTCAGCAAAGCCCCATCGGGCGCTTGGTGTGCGAGAGTTACGCCGCCGCCTATCGCCGCGACCGGCAGTTGCCCGACGACGCACTGGTGGTGGGTGTGAGCCATTTGGGCAGCATTCGTTCGGGATTCCCGAAAGGCGACATCACCGTGCTCAATGTGGGCGAGGTACTGCCCTTTGCCAACAAACTCAATGCCTATAACTACACCGGACGCCAGTTGCTCGATTTGATGAACTTCGGCTACACGGAGTGCAAACTGGGCTTTGTTCAAACTTCCGGCGTGATTCCGGTGCTCGACAAGCGCGGCCGCGTGACGTCGATCTCCCTGCAACTCCCCACCGGTCGCATCGTGCCCATTCGTCCGAATACGAAACTCGTGCTTGTGGCCGATGATTACATGACGACGGGCGGCGACGGTTATCCCGTTCGCCTCTTCCCCAAGCAAGACGAACTGCCTCACAAGATGCCGACTTCCACCGATTCGTTCATCGCCTATCTTCGCACGCTCAAGAAGATCGGTTGACTGAGTTGGGTGAAGTGATTTCATCGTATTTTATCACAGAATCTTTGATGCGTCAACTCTTCGGAGCCCTCATTCTTTTTCTGCTCGCCTGCCCTACGCTGCTTGCGCGTGGGGTGGGCGAGTGGCGCTTGGGAGAGCGGGGAGATACGCTGCGCTGTGCTTTGCCGATGGGGAGCGATTCGCTGCCGACTCCGGAAGGGCGTTTGCCGCGAGCAAACGAAATCCGCGTGCAACTCCCGGCCGACACCCTCTCTTCTTGCAAAAAACCGAAGGACTACGACGGATTGTGGAAGGTCGATTTCTCGGCCTACGGACTGATTCCGCGACGGCAGAAGGTGGAGGACCGATGGCGCAACATTCCCGAGGATTGTCGCATCGATTGGCGGAGAAAACGCGAACGCCCCGTCTGGGATTTCCTGATGGATGTGGCCACCTTCTTCAACACCTTCGACACCACTTATGTGCAGCGCGATCGGTATGCCGCGCAGGTACAATTATATAATACCCATTTCCTCCAACTCATTCGCTTGACCGGAAGCGACGCCGAGGGGCACTCCCAGTCGTTGGTGTTCTCGCCGGCGCACACGGTCAAAATTGAGCCCTATATCACTTGGCACGGCGTGTCGTTGGGCTATGGCTTCGGTGTGGTGCCCGATCGTTACGGTAGCAGAGTTACGGAATGGACGGTGGCGGCCTACAATTCGAAGGTGGGTTTCGATTTCAGTTACGTGGCCAGTCGGGGTAACTTCAACCTCTTGCGGGCTTCAGGCATCGAAGGGGTGGACAATGCGCAAATCAAAGAGGTGCGCTTCCCTGCCATGCGCACCCACACGCTCGCCGTCAATGCCTATTATGTGTTCAACTATCGGCATTTCTCCTATCCCGCGGCTTTCTCGCTCAGCACGGTGCAGTTGCGCAGCGCCGGTTCGTGGCTCTTGGGCGCACGCTATGACGATCAGGCACTGCACTTCGATGCGCAGCGCACCGAGTCTTTCATCAAGAGCCTTTCGCCCAAGGCCGAACTCATCGAGGCCTTGCGCGTCGACAAAATCAATTATCGGCAGTTGGCCGTCTCGCTCGGCTATGCTTATAATTGGGTGCCGTGGCGCGGTTGGCTCTTTTCGGGCAGTGCCGCCCCGGCCTTGGGCTATAAATATCAGCGCGGCGAAACCTTCTCTACGCAAACCCTCTGGCGAAACATCGAGAACTTCAACTTCGATTGCATCTTTCGTTTCGGCATCGTGCACACCAATGGGCGCTATTACGCCGGTCTATCGACCGTGAGCTACTTGTACGACTACGGATACACCAACTTCAAACTGCGCAACTCCATTCATTATATCAATCTCTATGTGGGATTCAACTTCAGTCGCTTGCCCATGTTTCGTGGGGAGAAGCGCGCTGCAAAAGCGGCGGTTGTGGAGTGAAGAACAGTCCAAGCGAGAGAACGATCAAGTCGCCCGCTGCTTGAAAAAATTGCAAGTTCCTACGCAAAACGTTTGGCACGTCGCATTTTATTCCTAAATTTGCAGCGTGAGTGTAGGAGTGAAGTATCTCCTTGCGAACCGTTACTGCGACACGTCAGTCGCCGGACAAAGAACTCTCAGTGCCCGTTCCCCATCTCGATCGGTTGTTGCGTCGGGTTTTGTAACTTGATGAAAATCAAACGATAAGATACGGAAACAGCAAATTTATAAATTCAATTCATAATCTAATGAACAAGAAAATTATTAACGGCGCATTGCTCGGTCTGCTCGTTGTGGCAGCCCCCGCATGCTCTTTCGTGTCCTGCAAGGACTACGATGATGATTTTGCTTCCATTCGCAAGGAGATCAATGCTGACAAGGCTGATCTCGTGGAGGTCAAGAAGGGCCTGGATAGCGAAATCACCACCTTGAAGAGTGATCTCAAAAAGGCCCAAGATAAGGCCGGTGAACTCGAAAGGAAGCTCGCTGACTACGCTAAGACGAGTGATCTCGGTGCCTACGCTAAGACGAGTGATCTCGATGCCTACGCTAAGACGAGTGATCTCGATCCCTACGCTAAGAAGGATGATCTCAAGAACTATGTTAAGACGAGTGATCTCAACGACATTGAGCATCTTCGCTCGGAAATCGCTAAGATCGCAACTCTCACAACGCGAGTGGAAGCTCTCGAAACAGCGAAAACTCAATTGACTAACCTTATCAACGGCAAGGTTGACCAGACTGCATACGATCAAAAGGTTCGTGAAATCTTCCAAAAGATTGATGATGCTAAAGTTGACGTAACGAACTCCCTAACGAATACGTTGAATGAGAAGGTGAACGGTCTCAATACGAGTCTCGGCGGACGTCTCAATCTTCAACAGCAGGCTCTTGACAAGTTTCAAGCACTTCTTGAGGGTGTTGAGAAGAAGAACTTCCTCAGTCAAGCGCAAATCGACGCCTTGAATACGATCACCACGCTCGAACAAGGTGTTGCCAGCAAGAAGAGTGTTCAAGATCTTAAAGCCGATATTGAACGGGATATTATAAACATAAACAGCAAACTCGCTGAACGTCCCACGGAGGAACGGTTAAAGGGCTCATCAAAGCCGATGTGGATAAACTCACAGAAAAGATCACCGAGATCAATAAAAATCTGAACATCCTTCAGTACAACACCCTCGTTGGTCTCGAACTCATCCCCGATAGCTACTATCGCGGTATCGAAGCCATCGAAAGCAACCAGTTCGCCTACAACACTTGGACGGTGAACCAGCTCGTGAACGGTGTCGTTGACTACAAGGTGACCCCCATGAAGGGTACTACTTCCAAGTCCACCAGCCGTTACGCTGAGGCGGTTTACCACCTCAACCCCGCAGGTGCTGAGATCGACACGGATCCTGCTAACTTCACTTACCTCCCCATCGATCGCGCTTACCGCGCTACGAACAGCGCTGCTGTGATCACGGTGAAGAAGGCTACGGTTGAAAACGGTCTCCTGAAGCTCGTCTTGGATATCCAGGGGGCTACGAAGGATATCGATGTTAATAAGATGGTTACCACCGCTGCTCTCCAATACAAGGCTCCTGGTACAACTCCCCGTATCATCACTTCGGCTTACGACGCAATCTACACGAACAAGTTCTTTAATCTCCGTATCTGGGATATTAAGGAGGAGAAGTCGGCAACTGAAGGTTTGCATATGACTTCTACGAGTGGTTGGGATATCAACAACCAAAATGGTCAGTTGGCTATCGCAACCAAGATCCGCACAATTGGCGATCAAGTCGTGAAGGGTGGCACTGAAGTGGTCAACATGGACGAAACTGCTGCTGATAAACCGAGCCGCTTGACCAAGAATGGCTTCCACTACGAGTACCACCTCGTGAAGCAGAATAAAGACGATAAGTCTTACGAAGCCTTCACGCTCGACAACAACACGGGTGTCATCAAGGCTAACTATGACCAAACGAAGCCTTACGCTAATGTCGGTAAGAAGGCTACTGTCCGTGTAACCCTCGTTCAAGGTAAGGACGAAGTCGCTACCCTTGGTTTCTTCACGGTACGCATCTCGCAGATGGATGAAGTGATCAAGGAATTCACCAGCAAGAACGAACTCAAGTTCACTTGCGACAACAGGGAAAATGCCGCTGACAAGTACGAAGCTAATGTAGCTGACCTCGCTACGGTCATCAAGGACAAGGCTTCGCTCGAAGCCAATGGTTGGGAATTCGTTAAGGTGGGTGGTGAACTCACGCAGTTCACCCTCGAAAACAACGTAGCTAGGGTCGTTGCTCCTGAGAAGAAGCTCGGTAAGGTTACCCTCTCCGCTGATGGTCAGAAACTCGTTTGGGACAACATCACGAAGGCACAGGTAGCTGACCTCAGAGCCGGTGGAAGCGTGGCTACTTACGTTAAGGTACAGAAGACGGGCGATCCTAAAGTTCGCTTCTATGTGAAGTTGACTTACAACCCCGCAAGCGAGCAAGCTGCTCCTGTGGCAGAGTTTGTAGGTAAACGCATCGAGACGGACTGGTTCAAGAACAACATCCGCACGAACGAGCAGGAATTCCGCATGCACTTCAACATCTTACATCGGGTTCCTGAATTCGACCGCTTCGAGAAGTTCATGGATACGCTCAATCGTGCCTACAAGAAAGACGAAGTCAATAATCAGACCACGGTTGGTATCAAACCCCTCAAGGGATACTCTCAGGCTGTCTTGAATTCGGTACACTCCGGCTGGCGCTTTGTAACGCCGAAGGAAACTGTGGTTCCCGGAAACGATGGTAAGAAGTACAACCTCACGGTGAGCCAGAATGGTCTCGAACTGCTTGCTAACAATGTGGTGATCGCTAAGATCACGAACGATCAAGAAGGTACGATCGAGTTGCTCAACAACCCCACCACGCAAGTGCTCTTGAACCATGCCGGTCACAAGCAACTCAAGGCGTATGAGACCCTCACGGCTCGCGTAGGTTACGTTACCACGGTATGTGCTAATGGCAACGTGAAGACGCTCGAAACGAAGGGTGCAACGAGTTCGACGTGAAGTTCTTCCGTCCGCTCGACCTTACCTTTAAAGGTGCTGTTGAATTCACTGACGCTAACGCCGGTCAAACGACCAAGACGCTCGACTTCACCGAAATCGTGAAGTTCACTGACTGGCGTGATCGTGACGCTGCTGAGATTCTCGCTAAGGACGGTATAACACTCGAAAACCTCTACGGAGTGAAGACGATCTACGTGGCTGACAAAGACCAGTGGACGACTAAGCTCAACCAAGACGACGACATTACTAAGACGAAGCTCTTGGCTAACTACGGCGATCGTGGTCTCGACATGACCGGCGGTACGGCACTTGTTCTGCCTCCCTCGGCTCTCATTCCCGGCTTCAAGGCTTATGATGTAAATCATCTGCCCTCGTTCACTTACACCACGCAACAGAGGGCGTTCAAGACCTACGACGTGCGTGTACCGGTTAAGGTGGGTTACTCTTGGGGTACTTTCGATGATTACATCACTGTGACCATCAAGGGTACGCTCAACAACGACACGAACAACACGCGTCGCAAGTAATCTCTCGATTACAAGACGCAATGAATAATGCGAAGAGCAGTGCAGGCTTGCCTGCCTGCTCTTTGCTTTTTATTGAAGGATATGAATATGAAACAATTCCTTTCTTTGGCCCTCTTGGCCGTGGGAATGCTCTTTGCAGCCTGCACCGGTTGCAAGTCCGATAAACAACAAGGACCGCAACCGACGGAATTTGAACAGAGCATGACCAAAAAAGATACTGCCGACGTGCAGAAGACGGTCGCGCAGTTCTTTGGTTTCTTGAAGAACAAAAAGTACTACGATGCGGCGCAGATGCTTTTATTCTCGTCCCGCAGGTGCCGGAAGTGAGATGGAGCTCCTCTCAAATAAGGAGATGGACGACTACGTCAGCTTCTGGAAGAATTTCGATTTCGATTCCTACAGCATCGACTATGTCAAGTTTTTTTCAGCCGAAAACAACGAAGTGGCTTGTAATGTTGTACTCATGAAAGGGCAGAACGGTGCCCCCGATGCGACAACAAAGATGTTCTTCACTCCCGTTTTTCGCGATGGAAAGTGGCATTTGATTCTCACTGACAGTCGTCACGGTGAAACGACGGTGACGCAAGACGGTCAGACGGGATCAAAGGAACTCTACGAACGCCGCGATTCGCTGAAAGAAGTGTATCGCGAAAGCGATGCAGCGAAGGAAGCCAAGAAATAACTTCCGGATACAGACTAAGATTTGCTCCAATTTGCCATGGCAGATTGGAGCAAATGGTCTTTTATGGCCTAACGTGCGGAGGTTCAAAACCGAATTCGTAACTTTGCCAATGCACGACAACCAGTTTAGTTTATGGCAGATAGTACAATAAAAAATCATCCCCGACATTTACACCGAAAACTCAATATCTTAGTAAAAGTCGGCATGCTGTTGATGGAAAGTGCCGGAGACAGTAACCGCATCGTTCGCAACATGCGTCGAGTGGCGGCTTTTCTGGGCTTAGACAATGACAACTTACACATCGATATTCTTTATGGTACAGTCAAGGTGAGCTATTGTGACGAGTCGCACTCGTTCAGTCGTTTTGCTCACTCAGACAAGAATACAATTAACATGAAAGTCTTGGCCGATGTGAGTCAACTTTCGTGGAAAGCGATTCGGGAGGATGAGTCCATCAAGTCTTTTGAGCGTAAATTAGACGATCCTGCCTTGGTGAAACCGGACTACCCGGTATGGATGGTCATTCTCGGGGCAGCCATGGGCAGTGGTGGGTTCTCGGTATTGTTCGGCGGCGATTGGCCTTCTTTCATTCCGGCGGCGATTTCCGGCTTTCGTGGGCTTCTCGGTGCGCTACTTCTTGTTGTCCAACCGCTTCAATTTTTACATGGTCACCGCACTCACGGCCTTTCTCGCGACGCTGACGGCTTGGCTCATGTTCCTCATTTTGCCGGAAGGCTTCACACAATGTCCTTACCACTCCTTCCTCTGTTGTGCGCTCTTTCTTGTGCCCGGGGTGGCCCTGATCAACTTCCTTGACGACATGCTCGACAATTATTTGTTGGTCGGCTTGGCTCGATTGGGCAATGCGGCTTTGCAGATCGCGTCGATGACTTTCGGCATCGTTTTGGCCGTTAGTGTCTGCGGGGTGACCAATTTCTTGGGTAACCTGAGCATGCAACCCATCATTTCCTATTGGGAAGCGGCGGTGGTGACCGGTATTTCGGCCACGGGCTTTGGAATGATCTTCAATGTGCCGCGCCGCTCTTTGCCGATTGTCGCCTTATTAGGTGTTCTCGGGATGTGTCTGCGCAATTTCATTGCATTCGATCTCGGTCAAGGGCTCATTTTGGGCTCTTTGGCCGGAGCGACACTCATTTCTTTGTTGGCTGTGCGCTTTGTACACGCGGCGAGAAGTCCGAATCACGTCCTAACGATTCCGGGGGTGATTCCGATGGTACCGGGAATATTGATGTATCGCGGCATTTTTGGTTTCGTGCATCTCGGAACCGACGTCGCAGAGTTCATGGCGGCTTTCAGCAACTTGCTCAATGCAGGGCTGATTGTCCTGTGTCTTTCGATAGGAGTAGCCACACCGAATATCTTTGTTCGCCGTTGGATTGCAAAAAGACGCCGAGAAGAGCTCAATGCGCTTGTTGCCGAACGGCGGAAACGAGGGAAATTCGTCGCTTTGGCCGATTTTGATTGATTTTTTGCCTGTGGGACGTGCTTATCGCTGAGAAGCACGTCCCACATTCCTTTTGCGAATAATCGCCCGGAATAGGTGTTTCTGCAAAGTGATGAGTTTGCAAAATCACTACATTGGAGAAAAAGTTGAGGATTTTTCCTCGAAACGCTTGGAGTTTTGAAAGAAACGCCGTACTTTTGCACTCGCAATCGGGAAGCAACGCTAATCGCAACGCTGAACAACAAGATTGCAGCGATAATTGACTTACTTACATAAACGAATCAAGGAAGATATAAGAACAACGAAGCATCTACTTAAGTAGGTGCTCGGGTAATGAATAGTCTCTTTAAGAGATTGTTTTTGCTAACGTCAATCTACGATTCAATGGATACGACATGCTGAATCAGAAAACAAACAAAAATCATATTTACAATGAAGAGTTTGATCCTGGCTCAGGATGAACGCTAGCTACAGGCTTAACACATGCAAGTCGAGGGGCAGCGGGTTGAAAGCTTGCTTTCAATGCCGGCGACCGGCGCACGGGTGCGTAACGCGTATCAAACTGCCTCATACTCGGGGATAGCCTTGCGAAAGTAAGATTAATACCCGATGTTATTGGTTCATCGCATGGTGGGCTAATCAAAGATTTATCGGTATGAGATGGTGATGCGTCCGATTAGGTAGTAGGCGGGGTAACGGCCCACCTAGCCTTCGATCGGTAGGGGTTCTGAGAGGAAGGTCCCCCACACTGGAACTGAGACACGGTCCAGACTCCTACGGGAGGCAGCAGTGAGGAATATTGGTCAATGGACGAAAGTCTGAACCAGCCAAGTAGCGTGCAGGATGACGGCCCTCCGGGTTGTAAACTGCTTTTAGTTGGGAATAAAAAAAGGGACGTGTCCCTTATTGTATGTACCTTCAGAAAAAGGACCGGCTAATTCCGTGCCAGCAGCCGCGGTAATACGGAAGGTCCAGGCGTTATCCGGATTTATTGGGTTTAAAGGGAGCGTAGGCGGATTGTTAAGTCAGCGGTTAAAGGGTGTGGCTCAACCATACATTGCCGTTGAAACTGGCGATCTTGAGTGCAGACAGGGATGCCGGAATTCGTGGTGTAGCGGTGAAATGCTTAGATATCACGAAGAACTCCGATCGCGAAGGCAGGTGTCCGGGCTGCAACTGACGCTGAGGCTCGAAAGTGTGGGTATCAAACAGGATTAGATACCCTGGTAGTCCACACAGTAAACGATGTATACTCGCGGTTTGCGATAGAGTGTAAGCCGCCAAGCGAAAGCATTAAGTATACCACCTGGGGAGTACGCCGGCAACGGTGAAACTCAAAGGAATTGACGGGGGCCCGCACAAGCGGAGGAACATGTGGTTTAATTCGATGATACGCGAGGAACCTTACCCGGGCTTGAACTAACGGTGACAGATCTAGAGATAGATTTTTCTTCGGACACCGTTGGAGGTGCTGCATGGTTGTCGTCAGCTCGTGCCGTGAGGTGTCGGCTTAAGTGCCATAACGAGCGCAACCCTTCTCCTCGGTTGCCATCGGGTAATGCCGGGCACTCCGTGGACACTGCCATCGTAAGATGTGAGGAAGGTGGGGATGACGTCAAATCAGCACGGCCCTTACGTCCGGGGCTACACACGTGTTACAATGGGGGGTACAGAAGGCCGCTACCCGGCGACGGGATGCTAATCTTTAAAACCTCTCTCAGTTCGGATCGGAGTCTGCAACCCGACTCCGTGAAGCTGGATTCGCTAGTAATCGCGCATCAGCCATGGCGCGGTGAATACGTTCCCGGGCCTTGTACACACCGCCCGTCAAGCCATGAAAGCCGGGGGTGCCTGAAAGCCGTGACCGCAAGGGTCGGCCTAGGGTAAAACCGGTGATTGGGGCTAAGTCGTAACAAGGTAGCCGTACCGGAAGGTGCGGCTGGAACACCTCCTTTCTGGAAGCTCACAGAGCTCTGAATGTTTTATCCAGTAGTTGTTAGCCATTACATCTTATATCTCGATTCGTTTATTCTCATAATGAGCTCTTATGCTCATACGGGGGATTAGCTCAGCTGGCTAGAGCGCTTGCATGGCATGCAAGAGG